>ENA-ORCZ01000102-ORCZ01000102.1-marine-metagenome-genome-assembly--contig:-NODE-102-length-95524-cov-10.781753_pt1 | contig 95524 bp, 95 predicted proteins | sample MGYA00237785_ERZ508519 | MGnify/ENA primary metagenome ERZ508519 (study PRJEB26189, sample SAMN06268790) | marine metagenome | isolation source: Bioluminescent Bay, La Paraguera, Puerto Rico | place...
AAATCCTCGTCATCGCAAACGCCGTCATCAGAGACCAAAAACCTTATGCTCCATGAGACAACAAACACAGTTGCCAGCGCGTCAGCGCGAACGAAGTGAGCACTCAATCGGACGCGCAAAGCGCGAAATATGTCTGGATTCCAGATCTGCGCGCAGCTTCGCTACGCTTGTCTGGAATGACGGCATATGTGGCCGCTTTCTCCGCAGGATGAGGACTCTTCTGTTGAGCCGGCATTGTCTTTTCAGCGGATCGGGCTGGTAAATCCGGAAACTGCCAGGGGATTGTCCGTCATCGCCTTCGGGTCGGGCGTGTCGGGCAGGAGGGCGCCGGAAAAAGCCTCGAACATCTTGCGCACGAAGCCTTCCGGCAGGTCCTTGGTGATGAACACCATGCGCGTGCGCCGGTCGCTGTCCGGCCAGGCTTCCAGGGTCGCCGGCGGATGGAACACATGCTGAACACCGTGGATGACGACGGGACGGTCCGGGTCCTCGGCCAGTTGCACGATGCCCTTGACCCTCAAGAGCTTCGGCCCGTGGGCGGACCGCAGCAGGTCGAGAAACATTTCCAGCGCAGATGCCGAAACCGGCCGGTCGGTGGACAGCGTGAAGGCCCGGATGGACTCGCTGTGACGGTTCACATCATGGCTGTGGCCGTGCCCATGTCCGTGATGATCGTGATCATGATGATGGTGGTGGCCGTGCAAATGCCCGTGCGATTGACCGTGAGCGCCTGCCTCATAGGCCTCCGCATTCAGCCAGGCGGCCACGTCGGGGATCTTGGTTTCCGGATTGTAGAGCCCCGCATTGAAAAGCCGTTCCGGCACGGCCTCTCCAGCCTGCGCGTCGAGCCTCTGCGCGCCCGGGTTCAGCTTGGCCAGCCGCTGTTTCAGCGCCTCGAAATTCGATTTTTCTTGTTCGGTGGTCAGAAGATCGGTCTTGGTGAACACCAGCCTGTCAGCCACGGCGGCCTGCTTGCGGGCTTCCTCGTGCTCATCCAGCGTCGACAGGCCATTGACCGCATCGACGAGGGTAATCACGCTTTCCAGCCGGTAACGCATCACCAGATAGGGATGCAGCATCACCGTGTGCAGGATCGGCGCCGGGTCCGCAAGACCGGTGGTCTCGATCACCACCCGGTTCAGCTTTTCCATCCGGCCGTTATCCACCCGGCGCAGCAGGTCCTCCAGCGTGGTCACCAGGTCGCCGCGGATCGTGCAGCACAGGCAGCCCGAAGACAGTTCCACGATACCGTCGCCGGCCTGATCCACAAACAGGTGGTCGAGCCCGATTTCGCCGAATTCGTTGATGATGACGGCCGTATCCGCCATGGACGGATCCTTCAGGATCGCGTTCAGCAGCGTGGTTTTGCCCGATCCCAGAAACCCGGTCAGAACGGAAAGCGGTATCGGCGGCTTGGGGCCCTTGCGGGCCTTGTCCTCGGTCGTCACGGAAGCCATCGGGCCAGTCTCCAGATCGGCCGCTGTCGACGATCGGAAGGAATCCGCCGCCGGGAAGGGCAGGCGGGCGGAAACAGCGGCAGCACATTGAGATGGCACCGCTAGCATTCTTTTCAGGGAAAGGTCAAAGGGATAAGCCGGGGCAGGCCTCAGCCCGCGTTCAGCACCGTCACATCGGTTGAGCCGGTTTTCGCTTCGGTCTCGGAGCTTTTCTCTTCTTCGCCGTCTTCGGCGGAGAGGTCCATCGGCGTCAGGTCCTGAACGATATCGATCTCTTCGGCTCCCAGCTCTGATTCGTCATCCGCATCGACGACGATCCGCACGGCTTCCGCCGCCTTGCGCAGGGTTGCGATGACCTCGTCGACCGAGACCCCTTCTTCCAGCTGATTGGCGGAAAGTTCCGCGAGGCTCGCAAGAGCGCGAATGGTGGCGGTGGATCTCGGTTCCATCATGATGCGATCTCTCGATCTCTTGATACCGGCATATTCTGTGCCGCAGATGTCCCAAACGGGCCTCAATGCATTCATTAGAAAATGGATCGCCATAAACTGCGGAATGCTTACTGCAGTCTTAAGGAACAGCGTAAATAAAGGGTTAACCCTGTAAGGAGCGCACAAGACGGCAGCGGAAAAAGCTTGTTCCGCTCCATGGCATCCTCGTCAGGGAAAAGGCGCAGCAGGTTTTACTTGCGCGGACTTGGAGCCGGGACGGGCACAGAGAAATCCAGGCCCTTGCGGAAGATCGATCCCGGTGCCGTCCTGGAAATGTCGACAGCGGCGCCTGGACGTGTCTCCCCGCCCGTCTGCGGAGCAGAGGCGACGGTGGCTTCGGCTGCCGTTGCCTGCAGTTTGGCGCGGATTTCGTTTTCCGCACGGCGAACGGGGTTGGCGACCGGCATCGGAATGTCCTCGGCCGGAACGCCAAGCCCACCGGCTGGAGCCGATGCGCTCACGGCGGGCGTTCCGATCGGATTGCCGAGGCCGACTTCCAGCGGACGGTAGGCCACGCGGCGCGGACCGACGGTCCGGTCCAGGATCTTCGCCCAGTCCGGCTTGCCGTTCGACAGAGTGAAGCCGCTGTCGTCGATTTTCTCTTCCTGCTTGCCGCCCGCGTCGGCAAAGAACAGGAAACCGCCGCGGGTTTTGTTCTCCATGTCGAAGCGGGCCATGTAACCCTTCGGGCCTGGGCTCTTGTTGCGTCGGCAATAGCCGTCCGCCGGCGGATTGCCGGAGGAGCCGGAAAGACGGGACACCTTCTGGCCGCCGCCTTTCCGGAAACCTTCGTCGAAGAGCTGACGCGCGAAGGCCGTGCGTTCCAGGCCGGAACCGGCTCCCAGAACGATTGCGATCAGCGTCCGGCCGCGCCGGGTCACGGAAGCAGCGACATTGTAGCCCGAGTTGCAGATATAGCCCGTCTTCATGCCGTTGGCCCCGGGCACCCGCAGCAGGAATTCCCGGTTGGCGGATCGAAGGGTCTTCTTGCCGAAACGAAGGCCGGGATGATTGTAATAATCACGGGATTCGGGGAAATCGTTCCGCAGCGCCATCGCGAGGATCGCCAGGTCACGGGCCGTCGTCACCTGGCTGTTGTCCGGCAGGCCGTGCGGATTGACGAAGCGCGTGTTGGTCATGCCGAGCCGCCGGGCTTCCGCGTTCATCAGGGCGATGAAGCTGGCCTCCGACCCGCCGACCGCCTCGCCGAGCGCAACCGCCACGTCGTTGGCAGACTTGATCAGGATGATCTTCAGCGCGGTATCGACGGTAAACCGCGTTCCGACCTTGAAGCCCATCTTGCTCGGCGGTTCCGCGGCAGAGTTCTTGGACTGGATCACGGCCGAATTCAGCGAGATGCGTCCCTCGTGAAGCGCCTTGAAGGTGACATAGGCCGTCATCATCTTGGTCAGCGAGGCCGGATACCACTTGCGGGTAGCGTTCTTTTGCTCGAGCACCGCACCTGTCCTCGCGTCCACAAGGACATAGGCACCGATATCCGCCTGAGCCGGTTGCACCGGCATCGTCAGGAAGAGGAGGGGAAGGCAAATGGATGCCAGGCGGCCTAATTGGCGTGCGAACATTCAGTCATCCCGTGGAATACGGTCCCGCATCTGGGGCAATGGCAGCAACCTTATGCGCTGAACCCTTAAAAAACCGGATCATGACCCATAGGGCAAGCCCCTCTTCACAACTCTCCCATGCCGATCTTTTTGGCAATTGCCGAATTGTTGGGCAGTTCGGCGTCGACCTGACCCGCAACATTATGAAAACCCGACCTCTTTTGCTGAATTGCGTCGCCCGCTTCCACTCTGGCCGCCTTGGCCCGGCTCTTGCTAATATTGCCGGGGTCATCTTCCTTCTTGCATCCCGGATGCTGCCCGGAAGATGCTGGAAACGAACCGTCAGATAAAAACGATGTTCCGGGAAACGGGGGGCAACACGATCGATGTATGATGCTGGCATAGCGTCAGATTCAGGCATGAAAACCACCGCCATGCAGCGGGTGAACGGCGTTGCCCGCGCACAATTTGCCCTCAGCGGGGGCGAGACCCGGCTCACGGATCTTTACCAGAGCGGTTCGGCGAAGATCCGCTTTCCGAAAGTCTACGATCAGCCCCGGACCGCCGTCCTGATCAACACGGCCGGCGGCCTGACCGGCGGCGACCGGCTCGCCTATGAGGTGGGTATCGGCGACGGCGCACACGCAATTGTGACCAGCCAGGCCGCCGAACGGGCCTATCGCAGTCCGGGAGGCTCCGCAAAAGTGACAGGAAACTTCACTGTCGGCGCGGGCGCGGTGCTGGAATGGCTGCCGCAGGAAACGATTCTCTTCGACCGTTCCAGCCTGTCCCGCTCGATCCAGGCGGATCTCGGGTCCGGCGCCCGGCTGCTGATGCTGGAATCCATCGTGCTTGGCCGCACCGCCATGGGGGAACGGATCAATTCGGTTTTCTTCCGGGACAGCTGGCGCATCCAGCGCAACGGCAAGCTGGTCTTCGCCGACGACATCCGCTTCGACGGCGGCCCGGAACATTTCCTGGCCGGCCCGGCAACCGCGGAAGGCGGCCTTGCCGTCGCCACCTTGATCGACTGCGCTCCGGATGCGGAAGATCGCCTGGCCCATGCCCGCGCCTGTCTCGAAACCCTGCCCTCCGGCACTGTCCGCGCCGCGGCCAGTGCCTGGAACGGCTTGCTGGCGGCCAGGTTTGTGTCCAATGATGGCCGCGGCCTGCGCACCGCCCTGATCACCTTTCTCACCGGATACCGCTCGGCCGACCTGCCGCGTGTCTGGCACTGCTAATCTGGAGGACATCGCCCGATGAACCTGACCCCGCGCGAAAAAGACAAGCTACTGATTTCCATGGCCGCGATGGTCGCGCGCCGCCGCCTGGAACGGGGCGTCAAGCTGAACCATCCCGAAGCGATCGCGCTGATCAGCGATTTCATTGTCGAAGGCGCCCGCGACGGCCGCACCGTGGCCGACCTGATGTCCGCCGGCGGCAAGGTCCTGACGCGCGACCAGGTGATGGAGGGTGTCGCCGACATGATCCACCACGTTCAGGTGGAAGCGACCTTTCCAGACGGCACTAAGCTCGTGACCGTCCACGATCCCATCCGCTGAGCCTTTCAAGGAGACGACCATGATCCCTGGAGAACTTTTCCCCGCCGAGGGCGAGATCGAGCTGAACGCCGGCCTTGAGACGGTGACGCTGGAAGTGTCCAATACCGGCGACCGGCCCGTCCAGGTCGGCAGCCATTACCATTTCTACGAAACCAACGAAGGCCTGGCCTTCGACCGGGAGCAGGCACGGGGCATGCGGCTCGATATTCCCGCCGGAACCGCCGTGCGTTTCGAGCCCGGACAGACCCGGACAGTCACGCTGGTGCCCTATCGCGGCGACCGCACGGTCTATGGCTTCAACCAGAAGGTCATGGGCAAGCTTTGACCCCCCGGGAGAAAATCATGCTCCGTGCCGTTCCGACTCTCGTGCTCTGTCTCCTTGCCGTTCCGCCGGCCGCGGCCCAGGACGATATCGACTGCAACAACGCTGAAACCCAGCTGGAAATGACCTTCTGCGCCGAAAAGGACTGGCAGGCGGCCGACGCGGAGCTGAACGCGGCCTACAAGACCGCGATGGCCGACATGAAGGAAACCGACAGCTATCTTCCGGACGACCTGAAAGGCGCAGCAGACGCCTTGCGGGACGCCCAGCGCGCCTGGATCCCTTACAGGGACAAGGCCTGCGCCTCCTATGGCTATCTCGCCCGCGGCGGCTCAATGGAACCGCAGCTGATCTATATCTGCCGGGCCGAGCTAACCCGCCAGCGGATCAAGGAGCTGAAGGAACTTGCGGAGGGTCTCGGAAACTGATGCCCGTAGCCCGCTACACGCTTGCACTTTGCGCCGGAATCATGGCCACCGCGTTGGGATGCCATGCGGCAATCGCCCAGGAAAAGGCCCAGGAAAACATCGACTGCGGTTACCCGCTCAACAACAACGAGCGCACTTACTGCGCCGAAAAGGCGTTGAGCGAGGCAGAGGCGGAGATGACGAAGGCCTATGACCGGCTTTACGCCAAACTGGTGGAGATGGACAGCGAATTGCCGGACCATTTGAAAGGCAGCCCGAAGGCGCTCGAGGAGGCCCAGGCAGCCTGGAAGACCTACAGCGACAAGGACTGCGCCGCTTACAGCTTCCCATTCAGGGGTGGAACCCGCGGCAACGAGCTCTACCGGAACTGCCTGATCGTCCTGACCCTCAAGCGCACGGACGATCTCAACGCCACCGTCGAAGATTACGACAACTGAACCGAATGACTTTCTGATCGCCGATTGGAGTTAACATGGCTTACAAAATGTCCCGCGCCGCTTATGCGGACATGTTCGGACCGACGACCGGCGACCGGTTGCGCCTGGCCGACACCGATCTCGTCATCGAAGTCGAAAAGGATTTCACCACCTACGGCGAGGAAGTGAAGTTCGGCGGCGGCAAGGTCATCCGCGACGGCATGGGCCAGTCCCAGGCACCCCGCACTGCCGGCGCGGTGGATACCGTGATCACCAACGCGCTGATCGTCGATCATTGGGGCATCGTCAAGGCGGATGTCGGCCTGAAGGACGGCCGCATCGTCGGCATCGGCAAGGCCGGCAACCCGGATGTGCAGCCCGGCGTTGATATCGTCGTCGGACCGGGAACCGAGGCGATTGCCGGCGAGGGCAAGATCCTCACCGCCGGCGCGCTCGACGTCCATATTCACTTCATCTGCCCGCAGCAGATCGACGAGGCGCTGATGTCCGGCGTCACCACCATGCTCGGCGGCGGCACGGGTCCTGCCACAGGCACCAACGCGACGACTTGTACGCCCGGCCCGTGGCACATCACCCGGATGCTGCAGGCCGCCGACAGTTTCCCGATGAACCTGGCCTTCGCCGGCAAGGGCAATGCGTCGCTTCCCGCGGCGCTCGAGGAACAGATCCTGGCCGGCGCCTCGGCGCTGAAACTCCACGAAGACTGGGGCACGACGCCCGGCGCCATCGACACCTGCCTGTCGGTCGCCGACGAATACGACGTCCAGGTGATGATCCACACGGACACGCTGAACGAATCCGGCTTCGTGGAAAACACCACGGCATCGTTCAAGAACCGCACGATCCACGCCTTCCACACCGAAGGCGCCGGCGGCGGCCACGCGCCCGACATCATCAAGGTCTGCGGCGAACTCAACGTGCTGCCCTCCTCGACCAATCCGACCCGGCCCTACACGGTCAACACGCTGGAAGAGCATCTCGACATGCTCATGGTCTGCCACCACCTGGACAGCGCCATTCCGGAAGACGTCGCCTTTGCCGAAAGCCGCATCCGCAAGGAAACCATCGCGGCGGAGGACATTCTCCACGACATGGGTGCCTTTTCGATCATCGCCTCCGACAGCCAGGCCATGGGCCGCGTCGGCGAGGTGATCATCCGCACCCTGCAGACGGCACACAAGATGAAGGTGCAGCGTGGCCGCCTGTCCGACGAAACCGGCGAGAACGACAATTTCCGCGTCAAGCGCTACATGGCCAAGATCACCATCAACCCGGCGATCGCCCACGGCCTCGACGAGCACATCGGCTCCGTCGAGATCGGCAAGCTGGCCGACCTGGTGCTGTGGGACCCGAAATTCTTTGGCGTGAAGCCGGACATGGTGCTGAAGCTCGGCACCATCGCCGCCGCCCCCATGGGCGACCCGAACGCCTCCATCCCGACCCCGGAACCGGTTCACTACCGGCCGATGTTCGGCGCCTTCGGCAAGGCGATGACCCAGAGCCGGGTGACCTTCGTCTCCAAGGCGGCCTATGACGCCGGCGTCAGGAACAAGGCCGGTCTCGACAGCCTGGTCCTGCCGGTGAAGAACACCCGCGGCGGCATTTCGAAGAAATCCATGCTCCTGAACGACGCCATGCCCCAAATCGAGGTCAATCCGGAAACCTATGAAGTGCGGGCGAATGGCGAGCTGCTGACCTGCGAACCGGCGGAAGTCCTGCCCATGGCGCAGCGCTATTTCCTGTTCTAGAGCATCCTGCGTTGAAGCGATCGCAGACAAGATGCTCTGGCACTTTAAGATCGATCAACTTCTGAACGTTCGTTGATCTGGAGTACTGAGAAAACGGGCATGTACAAAATCGTGGGATATCCCCGCTCGCGCGCCATGCGGGTGATGTGGATGCTGGAAGAACTGGGCGAACCTTACGAACTCGATCCGGCCATGCCGCATTCGGACACGGTCAAGGCGTTGAACCCGAGCGGCAAGGTTCCGGTGCTGATTGACGGAGACGGGGTTTTCACGGAATCCGTCGCCATCTGCGCTTATCTTGCCGACAAGCACGGTAAACTCACCTTTCCCCCGGGAACGCCGGAGCGCGCAAGGCAGGACAGCTTCACCCAGTTCGGCGTCGACGTTCTGGAAGGCGCGATCTGGACAACGGCCAAGAACACCTACCTCTACCCCGAGGAAAAGCGGGTGCCCGCCATCAGGGACGTCTGCCGAATGGAATTCGCGCGCGGCCTCCAAACGCTGGAACAGCGGCTTGGGAATGAACCCTACGTGATGGGCGACACCTTCACCATTGCCGATATCCTCCTCGGGAGTTGCCTCGGGTGGGCAAGCGTGGAGAAGTTCGAACTGCAGGCGGAGGGGCCGGTCAGCGATTATTTCAAGCGCCTGAAGGAGCGCCCGGCGTTCCTGGCGACGATGGCGAAGGTTTCGGTAGCAGCATGATCCGCGTTCGGAAAATCCACCCGGCGGGTGAGTGGAAGGGTGACGCCGCCGACTGCATCACCCTCGACAGAGAGGACCGGCACCGCCGGCGCGCGGTGATGACCGGTGCGGGCGGCCTGACCTTCCTGCTCGACGAGCCGAATGCCGCCCAGCTACGCCATGGCGACGGAATGGAGCTGGAAGACGGCCGGATCGTGGAAGTGCTCGCCGAGCCGGAGGACCTCGTCGAAATCGCCGCAGACGATGCCGGTCACCTCGTCAAGATCGCCTGGCACCTGGGAAACCGTCACCTGCCGACCCAGCTGATGGGAGAAACGCTCAGGATCCGCCGGGACCACGTGATCGAGGATATGGTCGAAAAACTCGGCGGCCGGCTGACGCCGGTCTCCGCACCCTTCGACCCGGAAGGCGGCGCCTACGGCCATGGCCAGACGCACGGACATGATCACGGCCATGCGCATGGGCATCACCATCATCACGATCGCAGGCACGGGCACAGCCATGACTGATCCGGTGTCCCTGCCGGCACTCTACCGGCTTCTCGCTTTTCTCTCGCCGGCCTTCCCGATCGGTGCCTTCACCTACAGCCACGGGCTGGAACAGGTGATCGACACGGGCGGAGTGACAGATGCCGACGATCTCAAGGCCTGGCTCGAGGACATCCTGCGCTACGGCGCCGGGCGCAGCGATGCGATCCTGTTGAAAGAAACTTTCCAGGCCGCAGGCCGCGGCAACCGACAAGGAGTGGAAGACCTCCGGGAACTCGGCCTCGCGCTCCAGCCCTCCCGGGAACGGCACCTGGAAACGAGCGCCCAGGGCACGGCCTTCGTGGATGCCGTCGCAAAAAGCTGGATGCCTGACGTCGGTACCCCCGCCGGCAACCTGTTCAAGGCCCTGGCCGACGGCGACCCTTGGCCCTATCCGGTTGCTCTGGGCGTCGTCTGCGCGGCACACGGCATTCCGGAACAGGCTGCCATGAGCGCGTTCCTGCACGCTTTCGCGGCCAATATCATCTCTGTCGCAGTCCGGGCAGTGCCGCTCGGCCAGAGCGACGGCCAGAAGGTGCTGGCATCGCTCGAGCCGGTCATCTTCGACGTCGCGGATCGGGCCGCCGCCTGCAGCCTGGACGATCTCGGCACCTCCACCTTTCTCGCAGACATCGCCTCCATGGCGCATGAAACCCAGTATTCGAGGCTGTTCCGCTCATGAGTTCAAAAAACGGTCCCCTGCGCGTCGGCATCGGTGGCCCGGTCGGCTCCGGCAAGACCACCCTGACCGACAGGTTGTGCAAGGCCATGCGCGAGACCTGGTCGCTCGCCGTCATCACCAACGACATCTATACGAGCGAGGATGCCGAAGCGCTGATGCGCTCCCAGGCGCTATCGAGCGACCGGATCCGCGGTGTGGAGACCGGCGGCTGCCCGCACACGGCGATCCGCGAGGACGCGTCCATCAATCTGGCTGCCGTCCACGACCTGACCCGCGCCATTCCGGATCTGGATCTGATCCTGATCGAATCCGGCGGCGACAATCTGGCCGCGACCTTCTCGCCGGAACTCGCCGACCTGACCCTTTATGTCATCGATGTCGCCGCGGGCGAGGAGATCCCGCGCAAGGGCGGGCCCGGTATCACCCGTTCCGATCTCCTGATCATCAACAAGACGGATCTGGCGCCTTATGTCGGCGCTGATCTCGATGTGATGGACCGGGATGCGAAGAAGATGCGCAGGGACCGGCCCTTCGTGTTCGCGAACACAAAAGCGGGCGAGGGCGTTGAAACCGTGGTAGGGTTCATCGTCGAAAAGGGCGGCCTGAACGCCTGACCCATCCCCGGAATATCACCCAAGTTGATCGAGATGACTGCTGGCAGACAGGAAGCCTGTGCGCGCAACAATGCGCTCTGGTGCGACGCGGTGCTGAAATCCGCCGGTGCAAGAACGCAATTTCTTGCAGGTTTCTGGCAGGCGGAAGGCATTATCCTGCCCCTTTATCCCAACATCGTCACCTTATCGGCGAAGCCGGGCGCCGGGTTTTATGAGGCGCTCGAAGCCCTTCCGGAAAATACCGCCGTGAAGGACAGCTTCGGTAATCTCGATCTGGAACCGGCAGGTTTTCGGAAACTCTTTTCCGGCACCTGGCTGTTCCGACCGGAACGGGCCACACGGAAACCGCCTGCCAGCTCGAATTGGCACAAGGTCGCGCACCCAGAGGGCCTGAAAAGGTGGCTCGCGGCCTGGAATGCCAACGAAAAGCTGCACGGCATCTTCCCGCCGAAGCTTCTCGACAAAAAGACCATCGATTTCGCCGCGATCGTCAGGGACGGCACGATCCGGGCCGGTGCCGTATTCAACACCGGTCCGAAGCTCGGCAACAAGGACGTGCTGGGTCTTTCCAACGTCTTCTGCCGCAGGAGCTGGCTCTACAGCGCCCTCCACGACTTGCTGGAACCCTTTCCGCACAAGCCGGTCTGTACCTATGAAACCGATAACGCTCTGCTTTCGGTCTACCGTCAAACAGGCTTCGTAGACTGCGGAAACCTCAGTATTTGGAAGAAAACATGAACCACGTCTAATAACATGCGCTTGATCTTTCCGCCGTTTCCTTACAACCTGCCCGGCAAAACTGCGGAGGACTGGGAATTATGTTCGAAGGTGTGAATTTTATCGCAGTCGCTGCGGCCGCCATTGCATCCTTCATCTTCGGTGCGGTGTGGTATGGCGTGCTCGGCAAGGCCTGGATCCAGGCCGCGGGCCTGACCAAGGAACAGACCAAGCCGGATTCGGCGACCCTCGGCACGGCGTTCTTCTGTCAGGTGATCATGGCTTTCGTCTTTGCCGGAATCATCTTTCACACAGGCGAAACCACCATCCGCGCCGGTATCATTTCCGCCCTGATGATCTGGGTCGGCATCGTCATGACCACGCAGATCGTCAACCACCGCTTTCAGGGCAAATCCTGGAACCTGACGCTGATCGACGGCGGCCATTGGCTCGGCGTGTTCCTGATACAGGGCATCCTGATCGGCTGGTTGAGCTGACACGGCCGCAAATTCGTACGGATTTGAACGTGTTAGGCCTTGTCCTAGACGAAAGACTGGGCGACTAAAGTACCAAAGTTTGGTTCTGGACGCTTCGGGGGGCCATACGCATAATGGCCACCGACAAATAGATCAGCGGTGAGGGTGGACGACGCCCGCCGCCGGTCCGATTGTGGTTTCTGGGAGGTTCTCACATGTCCGATACTGTTTATCCCGTTCCCGCGGAGGTCGCCGCGCGGGCGCATGTCGACAATGCCAAATATCTGGAGATGTACCAGCGCTCCGTGGAAGACCCGGACGGTTTCTGGGGTGAACACGGCAAGCGGATCGACTGGATCAAGCCGTATACGAAGGTGAAGAACACCTCCTACGACTACCACAACGTTTCAATCAAATGGTTCGAGGACGGCACGCTGAACGTCTCGGCCAACTGCGTCGACCGCCACCTGGAAAAGCGCGCCGACCAGCCGGCGATCATCTGGGAAGGCGACGATCCGAACGAACACAAGATCATCACCTACAGGCAGCTCCACGAAGAGGTGAACAAATTCGCCAACGTCCTGCACGGGCAGGGCGTCAAGAAGGGCGACCGCGTCACCATTTATCTGCCGATGATTCCGGAAGCGGCCTATGCGATGCTCGCCTGCGCCCGGATCGGCGCCATTCATTCCATCGTCTTCGGCGGTTTTTCCCCCGACAGCCTGGCCCAGCGCATCGAGGATTGCAGTTCCGAATGCGTGATCACCGCCGACGAGGGCCTGCGCGGCGGCCGCAAAGTGCCGCTGAAAGCCAATGTCGACAGGGCCGCCGAAAAAGCGCCGGTCAAGAGCGTGATCGTCGTCAAACGCACCGGCGGCGACATCGCCATGCAAGCCGGCCGGGACGTCTGGTACCACGAGGAAGCCGACCGGGTTTCCGACCATTGCGAACCGGTGGAAATGAGCGCGGAGGATCCGCTCTTCATTCTCTATACCTCCGGTTCCACGGGCAAGCCGAAGGGCGTCATGCACACGTCCGGCGGCTATCTCGTCTACGCCTCCATGACCCACGAATATGTCTTCGACTATCACGAGGGCGATATCTACTGGTGCACGGCGGATGTGGGCTGGGTCACCGGCCACAGCTACATCGTCTACGGCCCGCTGGCCAACGGCGCGACGACCCTGATGTTCGAAGGTGTTCCGACCTATCCGGGACCGGGCAGATTCTGGGAAGTCTGCGACAAGCACAACGTCAACATCTTCTACACCGCGCCGACCGCCATCCGTGCCCTGATGGGCGCGGGCGACGAACCCGTCACCAAGACGTCGCGCAAATCCCTGCGGCTCCTCGGTTCCGTCGGCGAACCGATCAATCCGGAGGCCTGGACCTGGTACTACAACGTCGTCGGCGAAAAACGCTGCCCGATCGTCGACACCTGGTGGCAGACGGAAACCGGCGGCATCCTGATCACGCCGCTGCCGGGCGCGACCGAACTCAAGCCCGGGTCGGCCACCCGTCCGTTCTTCGGGGTTCAGCCGGCTGTCGTCGACGCGGAAGGCAAGTTCCTGGAAGGCGCGACGGAAGGCAACCTGGTCATCAAGGACAGCTGGCCGGGCCAGATGCGCACGGTCTATGGCGACCACGAACGTTTCGTCCAGACCTATTTCGCCACCTACAAGGGCCTCTATTTCACCGGCGACGGCTGTCGCCGCGACGCGGACGGCTATTACTGGATCACCGGCCGCGTGGATGACGTGATCAACGTCTCCGGCCACCGGATGGGCACCGCGGAAGTCGAAAGCGCACTGGTGGCGCATCCCAAGGTCTCCGAAGCCGCCGTTGTCGGCTATCCGCACGACATCAAGGGGCAGGGCATCTATGCCTATGTCACGCTGATGGAAGGCGAGGAGCCGACCGACGAACTGAAGAAGGAACTGGTGAACCACGTGCGCTCGGAAATCGGCCCGATCGCCTCTCCGGACCTGATCCAGTTCGCGCCGGGCCTGCCCAAGACACGTTCGGGCAAGATCATGCGCCGCATCCTGCGCAAGATCGCCGAAGACAGCTTCGACAATCTCGGTGACACCTCGACGCTTGCCGACCCGGCTGTTGTCGACGATCTGATCGACAATCGGCAGAACCGGGCCTAATTGAGGCCAAGCCAGTCAAGATGAAGAAAAAGGCCCGCCGATCCGGCGGGCCTTTTACCTGGTAGATCGTTATCCTGAAATGTAAATCTGCTGGATTTTTCTGGCAATATTTGAAAACGCGCCAATCAGTTTGTCGGATGAGGAAGCCTGATAGTAGTTTCCTTCGTCAGCGCATTCCTGCATGACCTTGGCAGCATCTGAATAGCTGTCGTCTCCATAGTAAATCGAATAAATCTCGATCTTGTCATCCTTCATTTCATCGCAAATCGTTATCGCTCTTTGAGATGCTTCGCCATAGTAGCCGCTCTGCGCCTTCTCCAGCCAGTAATCGTTTGTACCGTTTTTGCATGTTCCTAAATAGTCATGGTCGTCTTTTAAATCTTCACATTCGCTCTCGGTAAGGGTTTCCAGATCGTAATGCGTGTTGAAATCGCCGTCCGTCATGATGAGCGCGAATTTCAGCACGTCGTCGTCGTCATATGCGGCGGGAACCGAATTCTCAGGCCAGAGATCGCTCCAGTTTGGCGACAGCGAGTACCACCCCCAGCCGATGCCCGTCTGGCCTGCAGTATATCCGTTCACTTTCAGCGCGGTGATCGCAGCCAGCAACGTGGTCCGGTCGTCGGTCAGGGGCACCAGCTTCGCGTCCGAACAGCCAAATCCCCGCTTGGTTCCAACGCCGTCGCCGAAATACTCCTCGGAATAGCTCGCGTCCGTATGCTTTTCGTCGCCGTCTCTTTCGGTGACACATTTCGAGCTCAGATTGTTCGTGACTTTTGCGGCATAGTCGCCAAGATTTACACCTTGGCTATAAGGGATAATCGAAATCTTGACCTTACCTCCGGTGGTACCCTCCGGGATAAGAATGTCCACCGCCGATTCCGCAGCTGTCTTAAGGTCCCCAATTTCGTCCTTCATGGACAGGGTGACATCGATGACCATGGCCAGTTCCACGTCGTAGCGTGAGTAGGTTACCTGGGAATTCGTCCCGAACGTGAACATTTCCGGGCCGATGTGCTCTTTCATATATCCGCCCAGGTCGATGAAATAGTTGTCGAGCGAGGCCGACGACGTGACGATCAACAAGCCTTTGTCCGGCTCGAGCTTGTAGGTGAGGTTTTCCAAGGCCTCGTCCAGAAACTCCACATCGCCGAGATTCGCCCTGAGGGATCCCTCGAGGGCTAATTTGATGTCGTCTTCATCCATGAGGGACGTCGAGAGATCCGCAGCCAGCGAGAGAGCCGCCGCATCGAGAGCATATGAGAGCTTTTCGCGCGCGTTGACGGCACGCGTGATGTCAACAGCCGCTCCCGACGCCACGATGATGAGGATCACCATGATCCCGAACAGCGGCAGGATGGAGGCGCTGCTGTCAGCAACCAGTTTATCGAGGTACGATCGTAATCTGTTTAGCGGAAGTTCACGCATGACAGCCTCTTAACACTCAGAGACTGCTACCTGATAAAAGTACCTAAAGTCTTAACTTCGCTTTACGATTCGAGTTAAGGCGGATTAATGATCGGATCCCCGCAACAAGAGGCTGTCCATCACTTTCGAAAAACAAAAAAGTTCGTCTCCGGACATGAATGTCGAGAACAACTTATCCCTCCGATCATGCGCGGGACCTGCCATACACTCTATTTCGACAGATAGATCGACTGGATCTTCCGGGCGATGTTGCTGAACGCCTCGATCAATTCGCTGGAAGAACTGGCCTGATAGTAGTTGCCCGAACTCGCGCAGGATTGCATGATCCTGGCCCCGGCCGAGTCGTTGTTGCTTCCGAAATAGACCCCGAAAATCTCGATACCGGCGGTTTTCATGCCTTCGCAAAGCTCACGTGAAGCCACAGAGGAATTGTTGTCGTAGGACTCGCTTTCGCTCACTTCATCCCATTCATCGACGTCTACTGTCTCGTAAGTGCACTTCTTCTTTTTCTTCTTCTTGCCGGTGCAGACTTCCACTGTTTCCGTTTCAATAAATTCGTAATAGCGGTTGTTGTCCCCGTCGGTCATGATGATGGCGAATTTGAGCACATCCTCATTGTCGTAGGCTTCGCCCACGCTGTCCGTAGGCCAGACATCGTAGTAATTCGGAGACAGGCTGTTCCAGCCCCAGACGATGCCCGTCTGGCCGGCCGTGTAGCCGTTGTCATCCAGGTCGTCGATGGCATCTGTCAGGGCCTCCCGGTCGGAAGTAAGGGGAATCATTTCCGAATCCGATGAGCAACTGTTGGTTCCCCCGCCATAAAACGTATCCTTCGGGGGAGGATCGGTCTCGTCGTAATAGTCGTAGGACTCGTCGGTGTATTTCACATCGTAAAGCTCGGTTCCGTCATCGTAGTCCTGACGCTCCGTGACGCACACACTGCCGTCCGAATAACCGAAGGCATCTCCCTTGACCTTATCGGCATAATCACCGAGATTCACACCCTGACTGTAGGGAACCAGAGAAATGCGGACCTTGCTGTTCTCCTCGTCAAACCCTTCAGGAATCAGGATATTCACCACGCCCTCGGCTGCTTCCTTGAGAGTATCCATGTCGTTGCGCATGGATCCGGTCACGTCTACCACCAGGGCAAGTTCCACGTCGAACCGCGAATAGGAGACCTGCGCGTTGGTGCCGAAGGAGAAAACCGCGGGACCGAGGTGCTCCTTCATATACCCGCCCAAATCGATGAAGTAATTGGAAAGCGTAGCGGAAGATGCAACCGTCACGAGACCGTTTTCGCTGTCCACGGTGAACGAGAGGTTTTCGACCGCTTCTTCCAGAAAATCCGTGCCGTCGAGGTTGGCTCTGAAGGAGTCCGACAGGGCTTCCTGGATCTGTTCGTCCGTCATGACGGATGTCGACAGGTCCGCGGCGACGGAAAGTGCCGCCGCATCGAGGGCATAAGACAGTTTTTCGCGGGCGTTCACCGTCCGGGTAATATCGACGGCCGCGCCCATGATCACGATCATGAGAATGACCATCAGTCCGAAAATGGGTAGCACGGCTCCCTGTTCCGCAGAGCAAAAACGCTGGAGTTGCCGATGGCTATAGTAAAACTTAGGATTGCACATTGCCGCCTCGTGGATATGAGAGACAGCTACTACAAAAAAGTGCCTATTTTCTTAATCGAACGCTAAGGAAAGTATGAATATGACGTTGAGTATTGACAGTTATTACAAGATATATTCGCAAATATTATTGTAATAAATGCATAGTATCCGCTAGATATATTGAAATTGGATGAATCTGAGAATCTGCAGCGACGTAAGAAAACACACTCAACGGACGAGAATCCGCAAGCGGCGTTGTTCGGAAATGCTTGGAAACGGGCCCTGGTATTACGGCTCCAGTTCGGTATCCCAATAGAGAAAATCGAGCCAGCTGTCGTGCAGATAGTTCGGCGGGAAGCCGCGGCCGTTGTTGTGCAGATCCTGGATGGTCGGCTGAAACGGCATGTGCATCGGCCACATGTTCAGCTGCTGGCACGACTTGTTGGATTTGCGCAGATTGCAGGGAGAACAGGCGGTGATGACGTTGTCCCAGGTGGTCAATCCACCCTTCGAGCGCGGGACGAGGTGATCGAAGGTCAGCTCATCCTTGGAGCCGCAATACTGACACTGGAATTTGTCGCGAAGAAAGACGTTGAAGCGGGTGAAGGCAGGATATCGGCTGGGTTTGACGAAGGTTTTGAGCGAAACGACGCTGGGCAATCGGAACTCGAAGCTCGGACTTCGGACCGCCGCGTCATATTCGGCAACGATGTTCACCCTATCCAGAAACACCGCCTTTATGGTGTCCTGCCAGGACCATAAAGACAGGGGATAGTAACTCAAAGGCCGGTAATCCGCATTGAGCACCAACGCCGGATGGGCTCCCGGCGAAACCGCTATCGTCACCTTCCGCTCCTTATGCCTAGAGCATCTTGTCTGCGCCCAGAGGAGCACAGACACAGGGCTCTAACAACTTAAAAGTCGGATCAACTTTCTGCTTTCAGGTGCCAACTGCAAGCCCCGTCGACCTCGTCGGATTGTCCGTTGCCCGGTCAATCGGACAGCGGATCATGTCCTTTTGTGACGGGAGTATTGTAGTGCCGAGGTGACAGTCTTGTGAAGCCCGGCAAATTCATTTCCGGCAGCTTCTGTTGAAAGGTGTTTTCCGGCGAAGGTTTTTTCTTAAGACTATGAATCGTTTAATCAAAATGCAGGCATTTCGCAAACATGCGGCAGTTTTGCGTGCATAAGGAGAAAGGGCGCCCGAAGGCGCCCCCGAAAATCCCGGTTTCCGTTACGAATCAATTGGCCGTCCAGTCGCGGATATCGACGAAGTGGCCGGCAATCGCCGCTGCCGCCGCCATGGCCGGAGAGACCAGGTGGGTGCGGCCCTTGTGGCCCTGCCGCCCTTCGAAATTCCGGTTGGAGGTCGACGCGCAACGTTCGCCCGGCTTCAGCTTGTCCGCGTTCATGGCAAGGCACATGGAACAGCCCGGCTCGCGCCATTCGAAGCCGGCTTCCTTGAAGATGAGGTCCAGGCCCTCTTCCTCGGCCTGCTCCTTCACCAGGCCCGAACCCGGCACGACCATCGCGCTGACATGGGAAGCCACCTTGTGATTGCCGATCACCGCGGCAGCTGCGCGCAGATCCTCGATGCGGCCGTTGGTGCACGATCCGATAAACGCCCGGTCGATCTTGACATCCGTGATCCTGGTTCCCGGCTCGAGCCCCATATATTCGAGAGCGCGCTTCTTGGACTGGCGGCGGTTTTCGTCCTGGATGTCGTCCGGATCCGGCACGACGCCTTCGATGGAAACGACGTCTTCCGGAGAGGACCCCCAGGAAACGATCGGCGGCAGGTTGGCCGCATCCAGCTCGACCACCTTGTCGAAATAGGCATCCGCATCGGAATGCATGGTGCGCCAGTAGGCCAGCGCCATGTCCCAGGCCTCGCCTTTCGGCGCTTTCGGGCGTCCCTCGATATAGTCGAATGTGGTCTGGTCCGGTGCGATCAGGCCGGCGCGCGCGCCCGCCTCGATCGACATGTTGCAGACCGTCATCCGGCCTTCCATGGACAGCGACCGGATGGCTTCGCCGGCATATTCGATCACGTAGCCGGTGCCGCCCGCGGTGCCGATCTTGCCGATGATCGCGAGCACGATATCCTTGGCGGTCACGCCGGCGGGGATCTTGCCGTCGACCTTCACCAGCATGTTCTTGGCTTTTTTCTGGATCAGCGTCTGGGTCGCCAGTACGTGTTCCACTTCCGACGTGCCGATACCGTGGGCGAGCGAGCCGAAAGCGCCGTGCGTCGAGGTATGGCTGTCGCCGCACACGATGGTCATGCCGGGCAGGGTGAAGCCCTGTTCGGGACCGACGATGTGCACCACGCCCTGGCGCATGTCGAGTTCGGAATAATATTCGATGCCGAATTCAGTGGCGTTCCTGGCCAACGTATCGACCTGCAGCGCGGATTCCGGATCGTCGATGCCGTCGCGCCGGTCGGTGGTCGGAACGTTATGATCGACCACGGCCAAGGTCTTCTGCGGCTGGCGCACCTTGCGGCCGGCCATACGCAGGCCTTCGAAGGCCTGCGGGCTGGTGACTTCATGCACCAGATGACGGTCGATATAGAGCAGGCCGGTACCGTCCGGCTGCATGTCGACCGCGTGATCGTCCCAGATTTTGTCGTAAAGCGTCCGTGCCTTGGCCATGGGTCTCTCCTCAGTCCATCCGGGCTGCCTGTCAAACATCCTGAAGTTTGCGAAAGCCCGGTGAAGTCCTTTCACGGCGTACCGGCCGCAAGGGACTTTCCTCATTTGTCGTAGCTAGTGAATGACGCACCCCCGCCTCGAGGTCAAGCATTGCGAGTTGAGCTGAATTCAAGTGAGATTGACCGGTCAACGGGAATATCCGGGCGGCGGATACCAAAAAGGCGGCCACATGGGCCGCCTTTCGAAACCAAAATTGCAGCAAAGCCTTATTCGGCTGCGTTTTCCGCTGCTTCCTTTTCAGCCTGCTTGGCTTCGGCCTTGGCAGCCTTGGCGGCAGCGGCTTCGGCGCGAGCCTCTTCGTTGAGGCGCTTGGAGCGGACATTGGTGTTTTCGACGATACGGGCGGACTTGCCGCGACGGTCGCGCAGGTAGTAGAGCTTCGCGCGGCGAACCTTGCCGCGGCGGACGACTTCCACACCTTCCAGCATCGGGGAGTAGACCGGGAAGACACGCTCGACGCCTTCGCCGTAAGAAATCTTGCGAACCGTGAAGCTTTCGTTGATGCCGCCGCCGGAACGGGCGATGCAGACACCTTCGTAAGCCTGGGTACGGGTCCGGTTGCCTTCGGTGACCTTCACGTTGACGCGGACGGTGTCACCCGGAGAAAATTCCGGCAGCTTGCGCTGCTCTTCGATCTTCGCCATTTCTTCGGCGTTGAGCTGCTCGATGATGTTCATGGCATATTTCCCTTTTCAATTACAAAGCGGCCAGAGCGTTGTTCAGCCAGGAGCCGAAAACGAATTCACCGACATTGGGCCATGTTGCATATCCGCCGGATCTTATGAGCTTCGGTGCCCTCTCGGGCTCCGCTCAGAACGCATGTCCCCGCAAAAGAAGACAGACCTTCTTCCGACGTTCGCGGGCGTATACAAGAAAACCGGACTATTGTCATGCTCTTTTTGCGTCCAAGCCCGACTCACGGTCCCGGCATGCGCTCGGCACGCCGCACCGTGAGCCTCTGTGATAACGGCAATACAATCGAGTTGTAATATCGATAGAGAAGTAATTATTAGTTTGTTTATTTTGACTATAAAATAGCTTGATTTTGAAAATTCACCTTTCTTAAGTAAAGATAAAGTTCTCTTCCTGAATATTGTTATAGGCATACAGTTCACCGATCAACGTGATGCTGTCCGTTTCGCTATAGGAGATCAGCACATCGTCCCCAACCTGTTCGATGAGCAGATCATCGAAGGTCAGTCCGGTCGCTTCGAACTCGATCTTGCAGAAATTGTAATTCACGATGGTGTCATTGCCATCGCCGATCGAGAAAACAAATACATCTGCCGTATCAAGATTCGTCGTTGTAAGAAGAGAGGCATACATCACGTCATCACCTGTCCCGCCGATAAGCCGGTTGCTGACAGCGTCATAGCCGGCTTCCGGGCCGGCATACAGAATGTCGTCGCCCTCCTGACCCATCAGAGTATCGGCGCCGAAACCGCCAGTCAGAACATCGTTGCCGTTGCCGCCGACCAGCAGATCATCGCCGTCATCGCCAAAAAGCTGGTCGTCGCTGTTTCCTCCGAAAAGCCTGTCGTCACCCGTGCCGCCATCCAGGTGGTCTTTGCCCCCTCCACCGGACATAACGTCGTTCCCGCTTCCCCCTTTCAGAAAATCGTTGCCTTGCTGACCCTTCAGAACATCATCGCCCTCGCCACCCAGAAGGACGTCGTTTCCCCGGCCGGCATTTACGATGTCGTCGCCGTTTCCGGCATTGATGAGCTCATTGATCGGCTCGTTGCTCGAATTAAAGATGTCGTCGCCGTCGGTGAGGACCATCGCTTCCGCTCCGGAAATCAGCGCGGGATCGATGTTCAGATTGTTTATGTCGATATGGCCGTCGGTGACGGCGTCGGCATTGTCAAAGGCCGACAGGTTGGAAGCCCCGCCAAAAACCAGATGACTGGCCAGCGCGTAGGCATCTTTGGACATGGTGTAGGCAAAGAAAAGATCGTCGACACCGTCGTTGTTGAAATCAACGGCGGGTGAAATCGAAAGGGAATTCCCCACGTCGGTAACATCGAAACCCTCGAATACCCAGCCGTTGATGCCGTCGATGGCGCTGAGGTCCACCGCGCCAGCGAAGGGGTCGCCGGAACCGCGAACCACGAACAGCATGTCGCGTCCGTCCACACCGCCATATCCGCCCACGGCGATGTCGTCGTAACCGTCGCCGTCGATATCGCCGATGCCCGCAACGGTCGAATAGGCGAACCCGTATTGGTCGAGGCCGCTCAGGGCAAAACCGTTGGTCCCGTCCAGCTGGCTGACGTCGATCACCGCGGAATTCACTCCGGAAGAGCCGAAAATAACATAAGACATTGACGATGCCGGTTGGCCCGAAATGATGATGTCCACGAGACCGTCGCCATTGACATCGCCGGCCGCGGTCAGGTCGTTTCCGAGGGACCCGGCATCTCCGGTCAATGTGAAGCCGTTGGAACCGTCCAGCGCCGATAGATCGAGGACCGGTGGAAAGGTCCCCAGGGAGGAATCCCGGCCGTAGACCACATGAACCTTTCCCGTCCCGTCGATGGAAGGCGCTCCGATGAGCATGTCGTCGATCCCGTCGCCATTGAGGTCGCCGGCGACGGCAACGCTTGTGCCGGTCATATCTCCTTCGCCGATCCCGACGATCAGGAATCCGGAAGTGCCATCGAGGCCGGAGGCTGTGTCGTAGACATTCGGGAAAGGATTACCAACGTAAGCTGATGGCAAGGACGCGTCGAAACCGGTGCCGAAACCTGCCTCTGACCCGAAGATGACATAGACCGCTCCTGCGTCCTCCATCCCGTCGACATCCGCCAGTGGCGCGCCGACCACGATGTCGTCGATGCCGTCACCGTTGAGATCCCCGCCACTCGCGACGGAATATCCGAATAAATCGCCAAAAGGGTAGGGTCCGTCTGTATCGCCTTCCGTCCAGAACACGCTGCCGGACCAGCCAGGATCCTCAAACGTTTTAATAATCGTCGCTTCGTTTGCGTTGTCGACAACGTAGACCGCGCTCGTGCTCTCTGTAAGAATTATCGGCGATCCGAAAACAAGGTCGGACTTGCCGTCGTTGTCGACGTCGCCTGCAATCGTCGCATCGAAATTTCCGATGACTTCCGAAATACCGATGTATTTGGCCCGAACGCCGCCAACCATTCTGTTATGATAGAAAAAAGCTTCCTCGGGCAACGCTTCATCTGTTCCGTACAGAATATAGACAGAGCCGCCCCAGTTTGGCCGGAAACCGGCATAAGTACTGACCGCGATATCGCTGATGCCGTCGCCGTCGATATCACCGACTGACAGCCGCGCCTTGAAATTAACCGCCATATCCCAATCGAAGTAGAATGTAGTCCCGAATGTTTGCGGTGTAGCCATGTCTGACCCCTTTCTGAACCTCGCAGGCGCTTCGCTGAATCAAGTCACGTTAAGTTTTTCTTCCATTTATTATTTTAATTTCCTCTGCGTCAGCTAATACAACCTTATTACTACTGATAATGGTGTGTATCTGCCACAAGGTTTATTTACATATACGATACGATCAGAAGTTTATTGCAGAAATACTACACCTTATATGGCAAATGTATTATTTTACTCGATTAGGTTGTACTAATTTAACACACTGATTTAAAAGGCGAAATTTTTGCGTCGAAATGCTCAGCATGCACACAAGCTGGCGGGGGAAGGAAAGTGAAACTCTGATTGAAAGACTATATTTTTTGCAATCCGGATTTTCTGAAACAACCATCGCTGCGCAAAAAGTTTTTATGGAAAGCTTGCCATGCCAAGTCGTGCATGGATGAAATCTTAGTATATTGCCAAAATCTCGTAACAGGGTCCGTCGGATCCTGATCCTGAGCCGGCGAACTCCAGGTTCTCTCCTAAGAGATACCAGCCGCAAACGAAACGTGCCGTCCCGCGCAAAACAACAGTCAGAGGAACTGGTCCCTAGTCCACGTCGTCCTCGTCCGCCATATAGCTGTCCCAGAGATCGGGGCGGCGGTCACGGGTGAGGCGTTCGGCTTCCGCCATGCGCCATTCGTGGATTTTCCGGTGGTTGCCGGAGGTCAGCACCTCCGGAATCGCCAGGCCTTCGAATTCCGCCGGGCGGGTATATTGCGGATGCTCCAGCAGCCCGCCTTCGAAGCTTTCGGTCTCCGCGCTGTCCATATTGCCCATGACGCCCGGAATGAGCCGGATGACGGCGTCCAGCAGCGTGATCGCGGCAACCTCGCCGCCGGACAGGATGTAGTCGCCGATCGACACCTCTTCCAGATTCCGGCTGTCGATCACCCGCTGATCCACCCCTTCGAACCGGCCGCAGACGATGACCGCCCCGGGTCCTTCGGCAAGTTCATGCGCCCGCGCCTGGGTGAAGGGCAGGCCGCGCGGGCTCATCAGGAGCCGCGGGCGCGGATCGTCAGCCGGTGCAGCCGCGTCGATCGCCCCGGCCAGGATATCGGCACGCAGAACCATGCCCGCGCCGCCGCCCGCGGGCGTATCGTCGACCGAGCGGTGCCTGTCGGTGGCAAAATCGCGGATCTGGCTGGTTTCGAGCTTCCACAGGCCCTTTTCCAGCGCCCGCCCCGAGAGGCTGTGGCCGAGCGGTCCCGGAAACATGTCGGGGTAGAGCGTCAGGAGGGTCGCCTTGAAAGCCATGAACGTCTCTGTCGGTGGCCGCCGCGGAGCGTCGCATCCCGGCGGACGGTGTTGGGAATTTGTTAACCAAACTGCCGCTTGGCAGGTTTTTCAACACGTTATGTGCCGGAAAGAAAGCTCTGATTAAGGATCCTCGTGCTAGCTGGCAAGAGCGTTTCAACCGGGTATGCCGCCGTGGTCAAGTTTCCTGTCATTCGTCTGAAATTTCCAGCCTTCGTGCAGGACCGGATCGACCGGCATTATCTCGACGTTTCCCTGAGCCGGGTATTGCCTCTGGTGGCACTTCTCACTTTCGGCATACTCGTCGGCCTGGTATTCAACACCGGGGTCGGACATCCTTACGACAAGGTGATCCATATCGGCTTTTACGCCCTGCTGACGCTCTCAATCCATGCCCTGTTCTGCTGCCGCCTGCGGATTTCCGCGGTGGTTGCCTTCGCCATGGGGATTGGCGGCGAAATCGTGCAGGGCTTCGTGCCGCATCACGAAATGTCGCTGTCGGACCTTGTCGCCAACGGGATCGGCATCGCCCTGATCGTGGCGCTGATCGCGCTGATCCGCTCCGAAGCGCGCCAGGCCGTCGCCGACGCCGCGGAGACCGAAGAGCTGAATCTCGGCCAGATGGGCCTTGAACCCGTTCGCGTGCGTTATTTCTCCGGCGCGTCCTCGGACGGCTCCGGACTGCCTTCCGAGAAGTAATCCTCCGGCAGGTCGACGGTTACCTTGCCTTCTTCCAGGTTGATGTCCGGCACGAAATCCTTCGTGAACGGAACGTAGAAGGTCTTGCCCCGCTGGGGCCGGACTTCCAGGAGATCTCCGGCTCCGAAATCCTGAACGGCAACGATCTTGCCGAGCGTTTCGCCGGTCTGTTCGAAAACGGTCAGGCCGTTCAGATCGGAATAATAGAATTCGTCTTCCTCAGGCTCCGGAAGCTGATCCCGGCCGACGTAAAGCTCGACACCGTTCAGCTCTTCCGCCTGGTTCCGGTCGGAAATCCCCTTGAACTTGGTGACCACGACCGTTTTCTGCACCCGCGCCTTTTCAACTTCGAAGGACCGTTTGCCATCCTTCGTCGTCAGGACACCGTAATCGGCAAAGGAAAGCGGGTCGTCGCCGAACGGCTTGACCCGCACTTCCCCGCGAATGCCGTGCGCGGCGCCGATTTTGGCCAGAAGGACCTTTTCGTCTGACGAACTCATGTCAGCGGGACCCTGAAAGGCAAACCGGCGCGGCCTTCGTCATCATGCTTATTCTGCGGCGGCTTCTTCAGCAGCAGCTTCGGCCGGTGCTTCTTCAGCCGGCGCGGCAGCGGCAGCGGCTGCTTCTTCCTCAGCCATGCGCTTGGCTTCCAGGCGCTCCTTCGCCTTCGCGCCCGGCTCGGCCTTTTTCGGGTTGTTGCGGGCTTCGCGCTTCAGGAGGCCGGCGGCATCCAGGAAACGGTGAACGCGGTCGGTCGGCTTTGCGCCGTTGCCGAGCCAGTACTGGATGCGCTCGACATCCAGCTTGATGCGGTCTTCGGACTCCTTCGGCAGCATCGGGTCGTAGGAACCGACCTTCTCGATGAAGCGGCCATCGCGCGGGGAGCGGATGTCCGCAACGACGATGCGGTAATACGGGCGCTTCTTGGAACCGCCGCGTGCCAGGCGAATTTTCGTAGCCATTTTATTTCTCCAGTTTTCAGTTGCCGGCTTCCGCGGCAATGGCTTCATGGTGCCGGATCACTTCGCGAACGATGAAGTTCAGGAATTTCTCGGCAAAGTCAGGATCGAGATTGGCGTCGCAGGCGAGCTGCCGCAGCCGTTCGATCTGAATTTTCTCCCGCGCCGGATCGGCCGGCGGCAGGTCGTTGGTCGCTTTCAGAACACCCACCTTCTGGGTGCATTTGAACCGTTCGGCGAGCATGTGAACGAGCGCCGCATCGATGTTGTCGATGGAAGCCCGGAGCGCTTTCAGCTCCTCGAGCGCCTGGCTCTGTCCGAGCCGGGTTTCAGCCTCGCTCACGCTCATCGTTTCTTGCCCTTGCCCATTCCCGGGAGGCCTGGCAGTTTCGGCCCGCCAAGACCCGGAAGGCCAGGCATTCCCGGAGGCAGGCCCGCACCGCCCAATCCGCCGGGAAGACCGCCAAGACCGCCCGGAAGACCCTTCGGCAGGTCCATTCCACCGGGCATCTGGCCGGATTTCGCCATTTCCTCGAGCTGGGCCGGATCGACGTCCGGCATACCGCCGCCCATCAGCTTGCCCAGCATGCCTTTTTTCTTGCCCATGGCCTTCATCATGTCGGCCATCTGGCGGTGCATCTTCAAAAGCTTGTTGACCTCGGCCACCTGGACGCCGGAACCGGCGGCGATGCGTTTCTTGCGGCTGGCCTTGAGAAGGTCTGGCTTGCGGCGCTCCGTCGGCGTCATCGACTGGATGATCGCCACCTGGCGCTTGAAAACGTTGTCGTCGATGTTGGCGGCAGCGATCTGCTTCTTCATCTTGCCGACGCCCGGCAGCATACCCATCATCCCGGACATGCCGCCCAGCTTTTCCATCTGCTTGAGCTGTTCGGCGAGATCTTCCAGGTCGAAATGACCCTTCTGCATCTTCTTCGCCATCTTGGCGGCCTGCTCGGCATCGATGGCTTCCGCCGCCTTTTCGACCAGCGAAACGATGTCGCCCATGCCAAGAATACGGTCGGCGATCCGCTTGGGATGGAAGTCCTCCAGCGCATCGGATTTTTCGCCGGTACCGATCAGCTTGACCGGCTTGCCGGTGACCGCCTGCATGGAAAGCGCCGCACCGCCGCGGCCGTCGCCGTCCATTCGTGTGAGCACGATGCCTGAAATCCCGACACGCTCGTCGAAGCTCTGCGCCAGGTTGACAGCGTCTTGACCGGTCAGCGAGTCGGCCACAAGCAGGATTTCATGCGGCTGCGCGGCGGACTTGACTTCCGCCATTTCCACCATCAGCGGCTCGTCGATATGGATACGGCCGGCCGTATCGAGCATCACCACGTCGTAACCGCCGAGCTTTGCGGCGGACATCGCGCGCCTGGCGATCTCGACCGGTCCCTGGCCCTCGATGATCGGCAGCGTATCGACGCTGTTCTGTTCACCCAGAACCTTGAGCTGTTCCTGGGCCGCCGGACGGCGGGTGTCGAGCGACGCCATCAGGACCTTGAGCTTGTCACGCTGGGTCAGGCGGCGGGCGATCTTGGCGGTCGTCGTCGTCTTACCCGAGCCCTGCAGGCCGACCATCATGATCGCCACCGGCGCCGGGGCGTTGAGATCGATCGGATGGGACTCCTCGCCCAGCATCTCGACGAGCTGGTCGTGAACGATCTTGACGACCATCTGGCCCGGGGTCACGGACTTGACCACTTCCGCGCCAACGGCCCGGTTGCGCACCTTGTCGGTGAAGGAACGTACGATCGGCAGGGCGACGTCGGCCTCGATCAGCGCGCGGCGGATTTCGCGCAGCGCTTCATTGACGTCGTTTTCCGACAGCGCACCGCGGCCGGTGAGCTTGTCGAAAATACCGCTTAGTCGATCGGACAGGCTTTCAAACATCAACTGGTCCTTAGGTCATCGATTTCGGGAGATCTCCCGAACCATATGGGCCACCGGGCTTGAAATCCAAGCCGTTCGACCCGCGCAAAGCAGTTTGGCACCCGAGGGCGCATCGCGCTGTCGGGTGTTAACCTCCGGGCTCTCTTTACACCTTTGCGGGTCCCGGTCGGCGGCTCGAATTGTCGGTCACTCATATGGAGTTCGCGGGTCTATGCCTGAAACCCCGCCGAGAGTCAAGGAAGCCGCGGATTTTGTGCTCCGGGCTGGGCAAGGCGAGCCTTAATAATAGTCGCGGTCATTCCGGACAAGTGCAGCGAAGGCTGCTCGCAGATCTGAAATCCAGAAATCAGCATGAGCGCAGCGAATACTTCTTTGTTTGGATAATGCCGCGCTTTCAGCGCGAAATATGTCTGGTTTCCGGATCGGCGCTCGGCTCCGCATTCGGCTTCGCCTCATTTATCCGGAATGACGAGGCTCAGTCGAGCTCCCGCCGAGACGTCGCATAGCGGGCCGAAACCTCGTAATAGTCGTTGAACCCGATCCGCTGGCGCAATTCCTTGAAGTCCATCAGGTCCGGATGCCGGTCCTGATCCGATTTCAAAAGGTCCAGGGCATGCACCATCGCCTTCATGGCGCTCGCCATCAGGGTCAGCGGATAGGCGGCGATGGCGTAGCCCATGTCCTTCAGCTCCTTGTGGGAGAGCTCCGGCGTTTCACCGCCTTCCAGCATGTTCGCCATTTTCGGACCGGGAAGTTCCCGGCAGATGGTTTCCATTTCGGCGACGGTTTCCGGCGCTTCCACGAAAAGGATATCCGCGCCGAGATCCTTGAATATCGCCGCCCGCTCGATCGCTTCTGCGAGGCCATGCTCGTGACGCGCGTCGGTCCGCGCCATGATCAGGATGTCGGCCCCCTCCTCCCGGGCATCGACGGCGGCCCGGATCCGGTCGCAGGCTTCGGCGCGCGAAACCACGGCCTTGCCCGGCGTGTGGCCGCAGCGTTTCGGCGCGAGCTGGTCCTCGATCATCACCGCCGCGGCTCCGGCCTTGGCGAAGCCGGCCACCGTCCGGCGCACGTTCATGGCGTTGCCGTAGCCCGTGTCGCCGTCGGCGATCAGCGGAATCCGCACCGCGTCGGTGATGTTGTCCACCTGATCGCGCACTTCCGAATAGGACATCAGGCCGAGATCCGGCTGGCCGATCCGCGTGGCGGACGCCGCGAACCCGGACAGGAACGTCATTTCGAAACCGGCCTGCTCGATCAGCTTCGCAGACAGCGCATCGAAGCAGCAGGGCACGACATGGAGCCTGTCCTGCGCCAGCAGGGAACGGAGTTGGCCGGCGGGAGACGGCGGAACGCTGACTGGGCTCATGTATCGGTCCGTAACCTAGAATTTGAAGGGAATATAAAGGGCCAGATCCGTCCAGACGTAAAGGATGGCGACACAAATCAGCATCAGCACCAGGAAGGGCAGCACGCCCCGCGAGACATCGCCAAGACCGGAGCGGGCAACGGACTGGATGACGTAGAGATTGAGCCCGACCGGCGGCGTGATCAGCGCGCATTCCACCATGACGACCATATAGACGCCGAACCAGACCGGGTCGAAGCCCAGCGCCATGGCGGCCGGCAAAAGGACCGGCGTCATGATCAGCACCATCGACAGTGTTTCGAACACCAGCCCCATGATCAGGAGCACCACCGACACCGCAATGATGAAGGCCAGCGGCGTATGGATGTTATCGCCGATAAAGACGGAGATCTCCTGGGGAATCCGGTAAAGCGTGATCGCCTTGCCGAACACTTCCGCGCCGGCGACGATCAGCAGGATGGCCACCGTCGTCACCATGGAGTCAAAAGCGGCTTCCTTCAGCCCCTGCCAGGTCAGCGTTCTGAGGACCACCGCCGTGATCAGCAAGGCGACGGCAAACCCGACGGCGGCCGCTTCCGTCGGCGTCGCCGCACCGGAATAGATCGCGCCGATCACCACGACGGCCAGGGCGATGGACGGCAGGGCGCGGATTGTCGCCTGGAGGCGCTCCCGCGCACTTGCCGCCGGTTCCGGTGTGTAACCGCCGAACCAGCGCGCGTGGATCATGGAAAAGCCGATAAAGAAGGCCACGAGCAGGAGGCCCGGGCCGACACCGGCCAGGAACAGCGCGTGCACCGATTGCTCGGTCACGAAGGCGTAGACGATCATCGGGATGGACGGCGGTATGAGAATGCCGAGCGTGCCGCCCGCGGCCACCAGTCCGTAAACGAACCGCCGCTCATAACCGCGCGCGATCATTTCGGGAATGGCCACCGTCGCGATCGTGGCGGCGGTCGCGACCGAGGATCCGGAAATGGCGGCAAAGATGGCGCAGGAGATGATCGTCGCCACCGCCAGGCCGCCCGGCCAATGGCCGACCCAGGCATGGACTGCGGCGAACAGATCCTTGCCCGCACCTCCCTTGAGCAGGATGTTCGACATCAGGAGAAACAGCGGCACGGCGAGAAGAATGAAGCCGTCGAGCGTCGACAGGATCGCCTGAGGCGCCATGAGCGGCGAAAACCCGCGAAAGAGCAGCATGCCGAGGCCCATTCCGCCAAGCGCGAAGGCGACCGGAACCCGCAGCAGAAGCAGACCGAAGAGAATGGCGAGAATGACAAGCGTCATCATGGCGCGGCGCGGACCCCATCGACCGGCCCCTTGAGGACCCTGAAAATTTCGATCAGCGCCTGAAGAAACAGCAGCGCAAACCCGATTGGAATGGCAAGTTCCGGGATCCAGGCCGGCAAATCGAGCAGGGAGCCGGTCGTCCGGCCGCGTTCAAAGGATGTGAGGAAGATACCGGCGCCCTTCCAGGCGACAAAGGCACTGAACACCGCGATCACGAGCATGGAAACGACGTGACACCAGCGTTTTGCCGAAGGGCCCAAGCGCTCCGTCACCGCGTCGACGGCGATGTGGCGGCCTTCCCTGAGCAGCCAGGGCATCGCGAGCATGGTGCCCCAGATGAGGCAGAGTTGGGAAAGTTCCGCCGCCCAGATCGTCGGCGCGACGAACAGATAGCGGGCGATCACCTCGTAGGTGAGCATGAAGCCGGTGAGAACGAACAGCAGTGCGGATATCCAGGCGAAGGCCTGCAGGACAGCAGAAACGGCTTTCATGGATCCATCGACTGTTTGGCCACGGAATATACCGGAAGGCTGCTCCGGCAATCAGAGATTATGCGCGGCGTTCAGAACCGTTTCCCCGAGTTTGCCGGCCCGTTCGGTAAACGCGTCATAGACCGGCTGGCTGACCGACTTCCATGCCGCCATTTCCTCCGCTGTCGGCGTATAGACCGTCATGCCGTTTTCCTCCGACACCGCATAGGCCTCCGCCTCGATCTCCGACATCCGGTCCCGGACATCGGCTTCGGCCTTCAGGGCCGCCGCTTCGATGATCGCCCTGTGCTCCTCCGGAAGGCCGTTCCAGAAATCCGTGTTCACGACCACGATGAACTCGACGTCGGCATTGTTGGTGACGGTGATCGTATCCATCACTTCCCAGAGCTTTCTGGACTTGACGCCCGAAACGCCGGTCATGCCGATATCGACCGTGCCGCGCTGATAGGCAAGGTATTGCTCGGAACCGGAAATCAGGGTCGGCGCACCGCCCGCCGCCGTGACGAAATCGCCCAGCGTCCGGCTGTAGACGCGAACCTTCTTGCCCTTCAGGTCTTCCGGCGTTTTCACCGGAGCACCCTTGGAAAGCATGATGGACCCGCCATAGGCCTGCCACCACAGGACGGTCGAACCGGTATCCTTGATCGCTTCGTCGAGCGGGCCGCGCACGGCGGACCCCGGAGCCGTCGCCGCCCGAACCTTTTCCTCCGTGTCGAACAGGAACGGCTGATAGAAGATGTCCACCGCCGGAACGTCGCCGACATAGCGCGTCAGCGAGGCGACGCCCATTTCAATCGCGCCGGAACCGACCGCCGCCGGAACGTCCTTGTCCTTGTAAAGCTGGGCGGAATCGTAGATTTCAACGGCGATATCGCCATTCGAATTCTTCTCCACCTCTTCCTTGAAAAGAAGAAGATTCTGGCCGAGATGGCTCGAAAGCGGCAGTTGCAGCGAGATCCGCAAGGTGGTGTCCGCGGCTATGGCGGACCCGGCTGTCAGACCGAGCGCGACCGCCGCGCCGATTGCCCAGGCAAGTGGTTTCATGGTTATCTCCCGATTTGCCGGCCAGTCTGGCAAACCCGCCGGAAGCGGTCAATAAAATCAGTTCCGGCAGCAACTGCAGAATGCCCTTGCATCGCTCCGCCCTGTGATCCGGAAAGTCATCTCGGCCAGGGACCGGTCCTAAATGGAAGTTTTGCCAAACTTGCTTTTTGCGCTGCACATACAGATAAGTAGCTTGAGTGCCAACCGCGACTGCCTTTCTGACAGCCGTCCATCCCGGATGTCCGGTACATGAATTTTCGAGCCACAGCGTTACCGATCGGACGTCTGCTCATCCTGATCTCCCTGTTGATGGTCGTTCCCGCAATTGCCGACGCATTTGCCGCAAATCCGGACTGGCAGGTGTTTCTTGTTTCCGGACTGGTGCTCGGAACCGCCGGCAGCCTGATGACCATGGCCTTTCAGGGCGAGAACCCGCCGAGCAAGTTCCGCGAGGCGATCATTTTCGTGAACGCCGCCTGGTTCGCGTTTTCCTTCGCCGGCGCCATCCCCTTCTATTTCAGCGGCCTCGGAATCAGCTTCACCGACGCCTTTTTCGAAACCGCTTCCGGGCTGACCACCACCGGGTCCACGATCCTGACGGGACTGGACACCCTCCCGCCCGGCATTCTGCTCTGGCGCGCTCTTCTGCAATGGATCGGCGGCATCGGCGTGATCGCCATCGGGATCTGGCTGCTGCCGGGCCTCAGGGTCGGCGGCAGCCAGCTCTTCGCGCTGGAATCTTCGGAAAACACCAGCAAGCCCTACGGCCATATCGGACCTTTCGTCTACCGTCTGCTTGCGCTTTACGGCGGTCTCACGCTGAGCTGCATCGCGCTCTATCAGCTTTGTGGAATGAACTTCTTCAATGCCGTGGTCCATTCCATGACCACGGTCTCCACCGGCGGATTTTCCACGTCGGACCAGTCTTTCGGCCAGTTTTCGGGCATCGCGGTCTATTGGGTGGCCAGCCTGTTCATGCTCTCCTCCAGCATCCCGTTTCTCTATCTGATCCGGAGCATCGAGCGCCGGCGATTCACCCGGGACATTCAGATCAGTCTGCTCCTCTTGATCGTGACCGCCGCATCTTTCAGCGTCTTCCTGCTCGAACGCTTCCATGTCAACGACACGCCGTTTCACATGTTCACGCTGGCCGTCTTCAACGTGATCTCCATCATCACGACAACGGGGTACGCTGCGAACGACTATCTGCAGTTCGGCCCGGCCGTGGTGGCGATCTTTTTCGTTCTGACCTTTTTCGGCGGCTGCAGCGGTTCGACCTCCGGCGGCTTCAAGATGTTCCGGATCGCGATCCTGACCAACTACATCCGCGCCCTATTCCGCCGGATGGTCACCCCGCACCGGGTCATCGAACCGAAATACCAGGGGCATGCGGTTTCAAACTCGGTTCTGGAAGGTATTCTTGTCTTCGCGGTGCTCTATGCGGGTGCCTTCGCGGCGTTTTCCGTGATCTACATGATGCTCGGCCTCGACCTGGAGACCTCCTTGAGCGCATCCATCACGGCATTGGCCAATGTCGGCCCGGGTGTCGGCGACACCATCGGCCCTTCGGGAACCTTTCAGTCGCTTCCGGACATCGCCAAATGGTTCCTCGCCATTGAAATGATCCTCGGACGGCTGGAAATCCTGGCGGGTATTCTGCTGCTGACACCCGATTTCTGGCTCGACTGACCGGAAAACGAAAAACCACCACCGGGGTGACGGTCCCGGTGGTGGTCTTGATCAGGCAATCCGGCCGCATGCGCAGCTCAGAGGGGGGTGATCGCCTGAAACCGGATTTACGGCTGAACGGCGGAGAATTCGTCCGGGTCCAGAAGGCTGTCCTGATTGAGATCCGCAGCGTTGAAAACGTCTTCCGAGACGGTCGGAACGGCAGCCGAAATTTCTTCGAATGTGATGAACCCGTCCTGATTGGCGTCGACAGCGTCAAACGACATGCCCTGTGCAAGCGCTGCGGAAGAAGCCGTGAAAGCACCGACGAGAAGAGCAGCAGTAAGACGTTTGGACATGATGTAACCTCCAAGGGTTTTGTTTTGGTCCGGCCCGTCCCTCCAGGAAAACGCGATTGGCTCAAGGGCAGGCCGGCTACTCCGTCCATTCTCCGGGCCCCTGCGACCCGGCGAACCGGAATGAGGAAACAGTGATTGCCGATGTCGACGGCCAAAGGGCTGCTCTTGGGAAAGGTCACGGCAATGTTGTGGCTGAGGGGGCGTTTCAGCCATGGGTTGGTCAAATTCGGGTCATTTTCAAAAGTTTCGGGCCGTTCTGCGGCTAAGGAAATGGAGGCCGCCTTGTTCTCCGGCGACCCGTAATAAGTTCAGGAAATCACGTTATTTCAATTGGTTAGGATACGAAAGCCCGTGCAGGCAGATCCGGGCGGCTCCGGTGTGTTGACAGTACCCGCCGGCTTTTTCCATCGGAAAGGGATCAACCCTGGGGCCAATCGACATTCAGGTTTCGGCCGCGCTTCTGCCCACCGGAAGCGGTTCCTTTCAGCCGTAATCGCGGGCGCCGAAAATCGCCGACCCCACGCGGACATGGGTCGCGCCGAAGCCGACTGCTATCCTGTAGTCGGAAGACATGCCCATGGAGAGCTGACTTAATCCGTTGCGTTTGGCGATCTTTTCCAGAAGCGCGAAATGTTCGCCAGGCGCTTCATCCACCGGCGGAATGCACATCAGGCCGATCACGTTGAGGCCTGTCTCTTCTCGGCACTCCCTGACGAAGGCATCCACTTCTTTCGGCGCAACACCCGCTTTTTGCGGCTCTTCACCCGTATTGACCTGGATGAAACAGGGCAGGTTCCGCCCCTGCTTGTCCATTTCCGCCTTCAGGGCTTTTGCGATTTTGAGCCGGTCGATCGTGTGAATGACATCGAAGGTCGCGACTGCCTCCCTGGCCTTGTTCGACTGGAGGGGGCCGATCAGATGCAGCTCGATCCGGTCATAGTCCTCCCGCAGGCCCGGCCATTTGCCCATGGCTTCCTGCACGCGGTTTTCGCCGAACACCCGCTGGCCGGCCTGCAGAACGGGGCGGATCTCGTCCGCTTCGAAAGTTTTCGACACCGCGATCAGCGTGACGGAACCGTCTTTGCGGCCGAATTCGGCCTCGGCGCTGCGGATATCCGCCTTCACTTCTTCCAGACGATCGGCGGCGGATACCATGAATTGCTCCAGTTGGCTGGTGGGTTGAAGACACCCGTAGCCGGAGGCACGCCGGCACAGGCGGATGGGGCACTCTTAACAGATTCCGGAAAAGGTCATCAAACACGTTATGGCACGCGAACCCGGCCAGTTCTTACATTCGCAAGCCTGGTTTTACGCTTTTGTTCATTTCTTTCGCCCATAAACGACGCTTCTGGACCCCGGCGATTTCTGGAGCCGCGAATGACACTCGGTGGTTTCCGCATATTTGCAGTGCTTGCCGCGCTTATCATTCAAGGTACCGCCGCAAGAGCGGAAACTTTCACCTTCGCGATAGGCGACTGGCCGCCCTACATTTCGAAAGACGCGCCCGGCTTCGGTCCGCACGCCCGCAAGGTCACCGAAGCTTTCAGGTCCGCGGGCCACGACGTCCGCTTCGAATTCCTTCCCTGGCGCCGGTCGCTCGAAGTGACGCGACACGGCAGCCTGCCAGCCACCTTTTCCTGGATCTATACCGAGGAACGGGCCAAGGACTTCATCTATCCCGAAACCCCGTTGGATGAAGCCAAATATGTCTATTTTTTCCGCAAGGACCGGTTTCCCGACGGTCTTGACGCCCTGTCATTCGAAGAAGTCCGGGATCGCGGCCTGACAGTCGTCGGTGTGACCGGTTACTGGTATCAGACGCAACTCGAGAAAGCCGGCATCGCCTTTGAAGCTGTGGCAACGGAAGAACAGGCGTGGACCATGCTGGTTCACGGCCGGGCGGATCTTTATATCGAAACCGACCTGGTCGGCGCCGAGCACAGCCGCAAATTCCTGCACGAAACGGCGGACTCCCTTTCCATGTCCAAGCCCATCTGCGTCTTTCCGCTTTACATTCTTTTCAGCAAGGCACATCCGGATGGTGCCCGCATGAAGGACATCTGGGACAGTCATGGGCAGAAGAAGCGAATTTCTTCCGCCGACCCCGCCATCCGGTAAGCTTTGCGCGTTCCGACAGCTTTACGAATGCCGCGTTGCGACATAAACAGGCAACAGCGAGATCATTCTCTTCTCACATGTTGACCCCGGACCCGATTTCTGGTGACAGTCCGGCAGTCGATCACATAGGAAATCCGCCGGTTCGGGCGGCAGGAACAAACGGCACATTTGATGGCAACGGAACGGTACAACGCGCGCGAAGTGGAAGCGCGCTGGCAGAAGATTTGGAACGACAAGGACGTCTTCGTTACCCATAACGACGACCCGCGCAAAAAATACTATGTCCTTGAAATGTTTCCTTATCCGTCCGGCCGCATCCATATGGGTCATGTGCGCAACTACGCCATGGGCGACGTTGTCGCCCGTTATAAGCGCGCCAGGGGTTTCAACGTCCTGCATCCGATGGGATGGGACGCCTTCGGCATGCCGGCGGAAAACGCCGCGATGCAGAACAAGGTTCATCCCAAGGACTGGACCTACGACAACATCGCCGCCATGCGCGACCAGCTCAAGATCATGGGCCTGTCCCTCGACTGGAGCCGCGAATTCGCGACCTGCGACGTTGAATATTACACTCAGCAGCAGCGCCTGTTCCTGCAGTTCCTGGAAGCCGGCCTCGTCTACCGCAAGAATGCCAAGGTGAACTGGGATCCGGTCGACATGACCGTGCTGGCCAACGAGCAGGTGATCGACGGCCGCGGCTGGCGGTCGGGCGCGCTGGTCGAACAGCGTGAGCTGACCCAGTGGTTCTTCAAGATCTCCGACTATTCGGAAGACTTGCTGGAAGCAATCGACACTCTCGACCGCTGGCCGGACAAGGTGCGGCTGATGCAGAAGAACTGGATCGGGCGCTCCGAAGGCCTGCGCATCCGCTTCGAGTTCACCGAAACCGCTCCGACCGGCGACAAGACGCTGGAGATCTTCACCACCCGTCCGGACACGCTCTACGGCGCGTCCTTCATGGGCCTGTCGCCCGATCATCCGGTGTCGGCGAAGCTCGCGGAGGGGAATCCGGAACTCAAGGCGTTCATCGAGGACTGCCGCCGGGTCGGCACCTCTGAGGAGGCCATTGAAAAGGCGGAGAAAAAGGGCATCGACACCGGTCTGCGCGTCAAGCATCCGCTTGACGAGTCCATCGAGCTGCCGGTCTATGTCGCCAATTTCATCCTGATGGATTACGGCACCGGCGCGATTTTCGCCTGTCCGGCCCATGACCAGCGCGACCTGGACTTCGCCCGCAAATACGGCCTGGCCGTAAAGCCTGTCGTCCTGCCGAAGGACGCCGATACGGCCACCTTTGACGTCGGCGACGAAGCCTATACGGATGACGGCACGATCTTCAATTCCGGCTTCCTGGACGGGCTCTCCATCCCGGATGCCAAGGAAGCCATAGCCGAAAAGCTGGAATCGATCACCGTGGACGGCGCACCCCAGGGCAAACGCCAGGTGAACTACCGCCTGCGCGACTGGGGCATTTCGCGCCAGCGCTACTGGGGCTGCCCGATCCCGGTCATCCACTGCGACGATTGCGGCGTGGTTCCGGAAAAGGACGAGAACCTGCCGGTTCAGCTTCCCGACGACATCAATTTCGACAAACCGGGCAATCCGCTGGACCGTCACCCGACCTGGCGCGACACCGCCTGCCCGAAATGCGGCAAGCCTGCCGGGCGTGAAACCGACACCATGGACACCTTCGTGGACAGCTCCTGGTATTTTGCCCGTTTCACCGCACCGGACTGCGACCGGCCGACAGACCCGAATGCGGCAAACGGCTGGCTGCCGGTCGATCAGTATATCGGCGGCATCGAACATGCGATCCTGCATCTGCTCTATTCGCGCTTCTTCACACGGGCGATGCAGAAGGTCGGTGCACTGGACCTGAAGGAACCGTTCAAGGGCCTCTTCACCCAGGGAATGGTGACCCACGAAACCTATCGCCTCGGCGAAGGCGCCAATGGCAGCTGGATCGCGCCTGCCGAAATCCGGATCGAGGATGCCGACGGAGCACGCAGGGCATTCCTTCTGGAGACGGGCGAAGAAGTGTCCATCGGCTCGATCGAGAAGATGTCGAAATCGAAGAAGAACACCGTCGACCCGACGGACATCATCGATACCTACGGCGCTGACACGGCCCGCTGGTTCATGCTGTCGGACAGCCCGCCCGAACGCGATGTCATCTGGACCGAAGACGGTGTCCAGGGTGCCTGGCGCTTCGTGCAACGCATCTGGCGCCTGATCAATGAAATCACCGAAAAGAGCGAACCGCGCGGCGGATCCGCACCGGAGGCTGCCGGCAAGGCGCTCGAATTGCGCCGCGCCAGCCACAAGACACTGGCCGCTGTCTCCAACGATCTGGAAAGCCTCGGCTTCAACCGGGCAGTCGCGCGGCTCTACGAGCTGGTCAACACGATCAGCAAGGTCCTGAACGACGGCCTGGACGACGGTGCAACGGAATACGCGGTCAGGGAAGCTGCGGACTATCTGGTGCACATGATGGCGCCGATGATGCCGCATCTGGCGGAAGAATGCTGGTCCGCCCTTGGACACGACAACCTGATTTCGGAAGCAAAATGGCCGAAAGCGGACGAAGCTCTCGTCGCCGACGACGCCGTCACCTACCCGATTCAGATCAACGGCAAGCGGCGCGGCGAACTGACGATTGCAAAAGAGGCTTCCAAAGAGGAGGTCGAAGCAGCTACCTTGGCACTGGACATCGTTAAAAAGGCGCTGGCCGGAAATACGCCGAAGAAGCTCATTGTGGTGCCGCAAAGGATCGTGAATGTCGTTGTTTGACAACATCTTCGAGAGCAGAAGCGCGCTGAGGCGCGCCATCCTTTGCGCCGCCTTCGGAGCTGCGGTGGCCCTGGGCGGATGCCAGGTCCGCCCGCTCTACGGCACGAGCACCGGCGAATTCGGCTCAACCCCCTCGCCGGTCGCCGCCGAACTTGCCGCAATCGATCTCGATTCGATTTCGAGCCAGTACGCGAATGACGACGCCTCCCGGGTGCTCTACAACGAACTCACCTACAGGTTCGAGCGGGGCGCCGGTTCGCCGCCGAAAAAATACCGCCTGCAGGTGCTGATGGATGTCAGCAGCGCGGAAGTCGGCGTGGAACGCTTCGCCGACGTGCCGTCCGCCTATACCGCGACCATGAACTCCACCTTCGTCCTGAGCGACCTCGCCACCGATGAAACGCTCATGACCGGCCGGGCCTTCAAATCCGCCTCCTATGACTTCTCGACCCAGCGTTTTGCCAACAAACGCGCCTACCGGGATGCTCAGGAACGTGTGGCCAAGGCCGTAGCGGACGATATCGCGGCTCGCGTCGCCGGCTATTTCGCCAGCAAGTCCTGATCCCCAGCCTGGAGGCAACCGGCCGTGACCGTCCTGAAAGCCGCGGAGATCGACCGGTTCGTCGCCAATCCTCCGGCCGAAGGCGGCGTCATCCTGATTTTCGGACCCGACACCGGTCTGGTATCCGAACGCGCGACGCGGCTGGTGAACAAGGCGTCCGAAGGCGACAGCGACCCGTTTAACCTGATCAAGATCGATGCCGCCGACATCAGCTCGGACCCGAATCGGTTGATCGACGAGGTCCTGACGGTTCCCCTGTTCGGCGGGCGGCGGATCGTCTGGGTAAAAGATGCCAGCGGCAAAAACCTCAATCCCGCTGTCGAACCCGTCCTCGATCTGGAAGACTGGCAAACACTGGTTGTTCTGGAAGCCGGCGACATCAAGAAAGGCGCAGGTCTCCGGAAACTGGTCGAATCCCACAAGCGCGCCATTGCCGTTCCCTGCTACGCCGATAACGACCGCGGTATCGATCAGCTCATCGACGAGGAAACGCGGGAAGCCGGGCTGACGATCACCCGGGAAGCGCGGGCTGCACTGCACAGTCTCCTGGGCGGAGACCGCATGGCAAGCCGCGGGGAACTCAAGAAACTCTGCCTCTATGCTCTTGGAAAAGGCCGGATCGACAGCGAGGATATCGAGGCGATCATCGGCGACGCTTCGGCGTTTGAGACGTCGGAACTCATCGATGCCGCTGCATCCGGTGAGCTTGGCACACTGGATCACGGTCTGGAGCGCCTTGCCGCAGCCGGATCCAAGGCCTCGGTCATCGCCAACCAGGCCCTAAAGCATTTCCAGCAATTGCACCGGATGCGAATCGATATCGACCGGGGCAAGAACGCGCAGCAGGTGGTCGACAGCCAGCGCCCGCCGATCTTCTTCAGCCGGAAACCGAAATTCACTCATCAGCTCCGCATCTGGTCTCTGGCCGATCTCGAACGGGCGATGGACATCCTGAGCGAAGCGACGCGCATCTCCCGCCTCAACGACGCCCTCGGCGTTCCCGTCCTCTCCGAGGCGCTGCTGAAGCTCGGCCGCGCCGCCAGGGCGAGAAGCCAGCGGCGGTAAACGGGTTTGAAACCTGGAGCATCGCTATTCTCAATAACCTCATCCTGAGGAAGCGCGTAAGCGCTGCTGTCTCGAAGGATGGGCGGCAAACTCCAGAACAAGCACCCATCCTTCGAGAGGGACCTGATGGTCCTCCTCGGGATGAGGATTCCAAGGATCAGTTTTCCGGACTTTCACGCCCGTCAAGCACTGGAGAAAAAAGAAGGACCGGGAGCGTTCCAACTGCCGGTCCTTGCAAAACAAAAAATCAGTAACTTACCGTGTTTCGACACCCAGCTTCTTGCACAACTCATCAAGCTGCTCGAGCGAAGTGTACTTGATCTTCAGATCCCCGGCTTCCTTGCCTGGCTTGTGGCCGACGGTGACCTTGAGGCCGAGCGTGTCGGTCAGGCGTTTTTCCAGAGCCTTGGTGTCCGCGTCCTTCTGGGGCTTGTCGCTTGCGGACTTGTCCCCTTTCAGCTTGGCAAGCGCGTTCGGATCCTGGGAGATCCTTTCGGCGTCGCGGACCGTCAGGCCCTTTTCGACGATCAGCTCGGCAAGAGCCGCCGGATCTTCCACCGTGATCAGCGCCCGCGCGTGACCGGCCGTCAACAAGCCTTCGGCCAGATAGTCCTTGACGGAGTTCGGCAGCTTCAGAAGCCGCATGGTGTTGGCGACGTGGCTACGGCTCTTGCCGATCACCTTGGCCAGTTCACCCTGGCTATAGCTGAATTCGGCGGTGAGCTGTTCGTAACCCATCGCCTCTTCGATCGGATTGAGGTCGGCCCGCTGGACGTTTTCGATGATCGCAAGCTCAAGCGCTTCCTGATCCGTGACGTCGCGAACGATGATCGGCGCTTCGTGCAGGCCCGCGCGCTGCGCAGCCCGCCAGCGGCGCTCACCGGCGATGATTTCGAACCGGTCGGTCTTGCCTGCTGCCGGACGCACCAGGATCGGCTGAACGATCCCCTTGGCCTTCAGAGATTCTGCAAGATCGCCGAGATCCTTTTCCGTGAACGTCTTGCGCGGATTGCGCGGGTTCGGCTCAAGATGCTCGATCGGCACCTTGCGGGTATCGCGGATGATCTTTTCCTGCGGTGCTGCCGCTTCCGGAGCCGATTCACCGATCAACGCAGCCAGGCCACGGCCCAAACGCTTGTTCTTGACGTCTCTTTCCGCCATACCGCACCTTTTTCTTCTTATATTTCAATAGATTATAGCGTAACGACAATGCCTCCTAAAGCCGTCGCGCTTGTGTTTCTCAGTTCGGAACCGAATCCAATGGTTCAGATCGTCCTGCGTTCCGGTGGACGCGGGAGTTCTAGGCGGCAACCCGCCGCAATTCGCGCTCGCGCTGGATGATCTCGGACGCGAGACGCAGATAGGCCTGGCTGCCTGCGCATTTCAGATCGTAAAGCAACGCCGGCTTGCCGTAGGACGGCGCTTCGGAAATGCGGACATTGCGCGGGATGATGGTGTCATACACCGCATCGCCCATTGTTTCGCGCACGTCGGCGACGACCTGGCTGGAAAGATTGTTGCGGCTGTCATACATGGTCAGCACGATGCCGTGAATGCTGAGCTCCGGGTTGAGCGCGTTCTTCACCTGCTCCACCGTGCTGAGCAACTGACTGAGACCTTCCAGAGCGAAGAATTCGCACTGCAGCGGCACGAGAATGGAATGCGACGCAGACAGGGCATTGATGGTCAGAAGATTGAGCGACGGAGGGCAATCGACGAGCACATAGGTAAAGCCGATTTCCTGGAACAGCCTGGACCGGCTCAGATTTTCGATAGCGTTCCGCAACCGGAACGCCCGATCGCTGGTGGAAGCGATTTCCAGTTCCAGACCCAGCAGGTCCATGGTGGACGGCGCGACCCAGAGGCGCTGCACGGCCGTTTCGCGCACCGCTTCCGCCAGCGAGCAATCGCCGCTCAAGACCTCATAGGTCGACAGGCCGCGATCACGCCGCTCGATACCCAGGCCGGTCGAAGCATTGCCCTGCGGGTCGAGGTCGATGACCAGCACCTTTTCCCCGATGGCCGCCAGAGCAGTTCCAAGGTTGATGGCTGTGGTGGTCTTACCCACCCCGCCCTTCTGGTTCGCAAGCGCGAGAACGCGCGGTGTTTCGGGAAGCACGCTCATTGCCACCACACCTTCCTGGGCTACTCGGGCCGGCTTGAAATGTTGGAAAAAAGAAGCATCCGGCTCACAGGATCAACAAGACTTTTCTTTTCTACCAGATCAAAGTCCCAACGGGCAGAGGCTTCGTTAACTTCTCGCTGAAAATCCTGGCCTTTGTGGAAAACAGCCTTGGCTCCCAGCACCGTAAACGGCTCAGAAAGCTGAAAAAGCAAATCGAGCGACGCCAGCGCCCGCGCCGAAACGGCATCGACCGGCCCGCGAGACCAGTCTTTCGCAACCGATTCGATTCGACCCGTATGCACGGTGCCTTTCGATCCGGTCTCCCGGAGAGCCGTCCTCAGGAACGCCACCTTGCGCTGATTGCTTTCGATCATGTGGACATGGCCATCAGGATCGTCGGCCAGCAGGATCGCTGTGACCACACCGGGAAACCCGCCGCCACTGCCGATATCGACCCAGGTCCTGGCCTCTGGATAACTCCACTGGGTCTGCAGGCTGTCGGCGACGTGACGGGTCCAGATATCCGGGATCGTGGACGGTGCGATCAGGTTTTGCGCGGGTTGCCACTTCAGAACCAGATCGACATAGATCTGCAAACGCTCCAACGTTTCACGTGAAACATCCCCATACTTATGCACAACCTGTCCAGAGGAATTCAACACCACGGGACGGCCCATCAGGCCGCCCCTCTCTGTCCGCTGCGCTTCAGGCAAGACAGGATCAGGGTGAGCGCCGCCGGCGTCATCCCGTCCATCCGGGAAGCCTGGCCAAGGGTCGCCGGACGAATATCCACCAACTTCTGCCGGACTTCATTGGACAATCCGGTAATCGCTTCGTAGTCGAAACCATCCGGGATTTTCAAGGCTTCGTCGCGCTTCAGGGCTTCGATATCCGCCGTCTGCCGGTCAAGATAAACCGCGTAAAGCGCATCCGTCGCGACCTGTTCCGCAATGGACGGTTCAATCGACTCGAGCTCAGGCCACACTGAAGTGAGCCCCTCAAAAGTCACATTGGGATAGGACAGCAGATCGAAGGCCGACCGGCGGATGCCGTCCTGGTTCACGGGCAGACCCTTGTTCCGAGCTTCCGACGGCGTCACCGTCAGGCGCTTCAACAGATCCCGCGCCCCGGAAATCTTCGCCATCTTTTCAGCGAACGCCTTGCGTCGGGTTTCCGAAACACAGCCAATGTCGATACCAAGCGGTGTCAGCCGCTGGTCGGCATTGTCGGCTCGGAGCGACAGACGGTACTCCGCCCGGGAGGTGAACATCCGGTATGGCTCCGTAATGCCTCGGGTGATCAGGTCGTCGATCATCACGCCGATATAGCCCTGTGAACGGTCGACGACGAAGGGGTCTTTCCCGGCGACCTTCAGAGCTGCATTGAGGCCTGCGACCAGGCCCTGCGCCCCGGCTTCCTCGTAACCGGTCGTGCCGTTGATCTGGCCGGCGAGATAAAGACCCGGGCAACGCTTGGCTTCCAGCGTCGGCCGAAGCTCACGCGGATCCACATGGTCATATTCGATCGCATAGCCGGGCTGCAGCACCACCACGTCCTCAAGACCCGGAATGGTCTTCAGGAAAGCGATTTGCGCATCCTCCGGCAGAGACGTGGAAATGCCGTTCGGATAGACCGTGTGATCGTCGAGGCCTTCCGGTTCCAGGAAAATCTGGTGACCGTCCCTGTCGCCGAAACGAACGATCTTGTCCTCGATGGACGGGCAGTAACGCGGTCCCCGGCCTTTGATCTCACCGGAATACATGGCCGAACGGGACAGGTTCTCCCGGATGATCCTGTGCGTCTCCGGCGTCGTCCGGGTGATATGGCAAGGGATCTGAGGCGTATCGATCCTGTCCGTCAGCGTGGAGAACGGGATCGGATCTTCGTCGCCGGGCTGTTCTTCCAGCCGGTCCCAGTGGATCGTCCTGCCATCAAGGCGGGCCGGCGTACCGGTTTTCAGGCGGCCGAGCTCGAAGCCGATTTCCTCCAGGGAATCAGACAGGCCCATGGCCGGGGCTTCCCCGGAGCGGCCCGCCGGTATCTTTTTGTCGCCGATATGGATCAGGCCGCGCAGGAAGGTTCCGCTGGTCAGCACGATCGCCTTGCAGGCGACGGCCCGGCCGTCACTCAGCTCAATACCCGAGATGCGCCGGTCTGCACTGTCGCTCTCATAGAGGATCCTGTGCGCTTCGCCTTCGACCACAGTCAGGTTTTCCGTAGCGGCGACTTCCCTCTGCATGGCTTCCCGGTAGAGCTTCCGGTCCGCCTGGGCGCGCGGCCCGCGGACGGCCGGACCCTTGCGCCGGTTGAGCATCCGAAACTGGATGCCGCCCTGATCGGCCACCCGGCCCATGAGGCCGTCAAGCGCATCGATCTCGCGAACCAGATGCCCTTTTCCCAGACCCCCGATAGCCGGGTTACAGGACATCACGCCAATCGTCTCGAAGCGATGGGTCACCAGAGCGGTGACCGCTCCGGTCCGCGCGGAAGCCGCGGCTGCCTCACAGCCGGCATGGCCACCGCCGATGACCACCACATCAAATGTCATTTCCTGTTCGCTCATAGTCTCTATCGCTCGCAAGACGCTGCTGGCAAAACCGCAAGCACCCGGCAAAATTCAGATCGGTTTTAGGGGTCACGTTCCGGTGCGCCCGGCACCAGACTATCACAGGCCGAACAACCGGCACTCTTTGCCGAGACTTATAAGGCCCAACCGCCCTGAGGTCAAAGTGGAATTCCGGGCAACAACACGGCCATGCATCCGCACGCAGGACAGGCTCACAAGCGCCTCCTAGATGATTCACGTGAAACATGTTCCGGATCTGAATCGATCCTTATCCCACCTGAATGATTCACGTGAAACAGATTACTTGCCGATACAGAAATCCCGGAAGATCACATCCAGCAGTTCCTCCACGTCGATCCGTCCGGTGATCCGCCCCAGGGCGTCTGCCGCCCTGCGCAGGTCTTCCGCCCTGAGTTCCGCCGGCAGATGAGCCGAATCCACAGCGGCCTGCAGCCCTGCGAGACAATCCCTCAGGTAGTGCCGATGCCGCTCACGGGTCGCCAGGGGTGCTTCGCCAATGGAAATCATTTCTTCAGAAAAACGTGTCAGGTGCCGAAAAAGCGATGTCATTCCCTCAGCACTTTTCACAGAGCAAGTAATTCCAAGGGTCGTTCCGGAAGAGTCTTGTTTCGGAAGAGTCTCAATATCCGCCTTGGTGTGAACAATCCAGACCGGCACACCTTCCCGCAGATCCTCCGGTAGTCCCGTCAAAGGATCGTCAAACCGTGTGCCACCCGGTTCAACCGCCCAGAGGATCAGGTCCGCCTCCCGGCCCCGGGCTTCCGCCCTGCGGATCCCTTCCCGCTCGACGATCCCCTCCGTTTCCCGGAGGCCCGCCGTATCGACCAGGGTCACCGGATAGCCACAAAGATCGAGATGCACCTCGATGACATCCCGCGTGGTACCGGCTTCCTCGGTCACGATGGCGACGTCCCGTCCGGCAATGGCGTTCAGCAGACTGGATTTGCCGGCGTTGGGCGCCCCCATCAGGACCACCTGAAGTCCCGACCGCAAACGCTCCCCGCTTTTGGAGCGCTCCAGATGATCGGCGATTTCCGCATGCAGGTTCGCGGCCTCCGCCCAGACCTCGTCCGCCACGCTACCGGGCACGTCCTCTTCATCGGCAAAATCGAAATCCGCTTCGATCATCGCGCGCATATGGATCAGCCTTCCGCGCCAGCCGTCGTAAAGCGCACCGAGCGCTCCTCCCATCTGGCGCATGGCCTGCTTCCGCTGGCTCTCCGTTTCCGCGGCAATCAGATCGGCAAGGCCTTCCACCTCGGTGAGATCCATCCGGCCACGATCGAACGCCCGCCGTGTGAACTCTCCAGCCTCCGCCGGACGACAGCCTTCAAACGACCCCAGCACTTCCAGCAAACCACTAATCACAGCCCGGCCGCCATGGCACTGGAACTCGGCGACGTCCTCTCCGGTAAAGCTCCCCGGACCTTCGAAGTAGAGCACCAGGGCTTCGTCCAGAACCTCTTGCGTCTCCGGATGACGCAGCTTTGCAAGCAACGCCCTGCGCGGTTCCGGTACGCATCCGCACAGACTTTCAACGATCTCCCTTGTCCGTGTACCCGACACGCGGATCACGGCAATGCCCGAAGGCACCGCTCCGCTGGAAAGCGCATAGATCGTGTCCGCCATTGGGTTCCTTCCGGTTGATCCCGCGAGAATGTGGACCGCTTCTTTATCAAGTCTTGTCGCTATCGGGAAGAATGTGCGGTTGCCGTTACGCCAGCGAATCGACTGAAGACCGGTTGCTGATCACCCTGCCGAGATCTGTTTCACGTGAATCAATGACCTGAACTTTTCCTTCGCAACGGCTCACAGCACCCTTAATCCATGTCCTGAGAAGGTTCTTCTATTGGAACCGCCGGCGCCATTCCATATCGGAGCCGATTCAAACCTAGGATTCACGTGAAACACCTGATCGCAGCGAAAATGCATTCCCCTATTTCACGTGAGTCCGGTGACCCCACTTCACAAGCCGTTACGCGACGACCTGCTTCTGCCAATCCATCTTTGCCAGACGGTAAAGCACATGTATCGAACAAGGATGGTCTTCGCGGATCGCGGGATGCCTGAAATCCCCGGAAACATCTCGGGTCATCCCGATCCGATCCATCACCTTTCTCGAAGGCAGATTGTCAGGGACGGCGAAGGCAACGACTTCTTCGTAAGCCTTTATCTCGAAGCCGAATCGAAGCCAGGCCGATGCTGCTTCGCTTGCGTAGCCCTTCCCCCAGGCGCTCTCCTTGAGCCGCCAGCCGATATCGACACAGGGCGCGAAAGGCAGCGAACCCGCGGGATGAACGTCGAGACCCACAAAACCAATGAATTCGCCAGTCGCCCTGATCTCGACCGGGCTATAGAAAACGCCGTATTCCTCGAAACAATCGCGGCCCATAGAAATCAGCTTGATGGTCTTTTCCCTGGTCAGGATATTCGGGAAGTAACGCATGACATTCCGGTCGGCGCACAAGGCTGCAAAAGGGTCAAGATCGCTATCCCGCCACATGCGAAGTCTCAAGCGAGAGGTCTCTAGCTCAAATTTGTTCGTCATCGCGTTTTTCGACGGCCTCCGCAGTCAGTCCTGGGCCTCCGGACGATCCGGGGATGGTCCGGTTGTTTCACGTGAATCCGGGAGGAAGACCCGTGGCAATGCGCATCGGCCCCCAGCCGGTCTCTGCTGCTCCGCTGACCAGTCTTCCTTCTTCAATCGATAGAGCACATGCGGTGCGATCGGATGATCCGCCGGCAGGTTGGGGTGAAGGAAATCACCGTCCACATCCCGTGTCATCCCGATGCGCTGCATCACTTTCTGCGACGGAATGTTCTCCGGAATGGTAAAGGCCACGATCTCATCAAGCCCAATGGTTTCAAAACCGAATCGAAGCCATTCCCGGGCAGCCTCGCTTGCATAACCTTGCCCCCAGGCGGAGCGTTTCAGCCGCCAGCCGATTTCAACGCAAGGATCGAAGGGAAGCGGTGCGTCATAGCTCGGCCGGTTCAAGCCCACAAATCCCAGGAATTCACCATTCGCCTTCACCTCGACCGGCGCTATACAGAACCGGTCCTTCTCCTGTTTCTCACGGCATCTGGAAACAAGGTATTCGCTCTTCTCCCTGGTGAGAGGTTCCGGAAAATAACGCATGACTTGCGGGTCCGCGCACATCTCGGCAAAGGGAGCGATGTCTTCATCCTGCCAGGCCCGCAGCAGCAAGCGCTCTGTTTCCAGAAAGACGGTCTTCTTCATGAATTCGGATCCGAATCAAAAGGTGGATTCACGTGAAACAGATCTTAACAAAAAGTAAAGGCGCGAACCCTTACGGGCCGCGCCTTCACATAACTTGGCGATCCGGTCCGGATCAAGTGTTCATGCTGTCGAAGAACTCGTCGTTCGACTTGGTCTGCTTCAGCTTGTCCAGCAGGAACTCGATCGCGTCGACCGTTCCCATCGGATTGAGGATCCGGCGCAGAACGAAAGTCTTCTTGAGACGCTCGTGCGGAACCAGCAGCTCTTCCTTCCGGGTGCCGGAGCGCTGGATATCGATCGACGGATAGACGCGTTTGTCGGAGATCTTCCGGTCCAGGATGATTTCGGAGTTACCCGTACCCTTGAACTCTTCGAAGATGACCTCGTCCATGCGGCTGCCGGTGTCGATCAGGGCGGTAGCGATGATGGTCAAAGAGCCGCCCTCCTCGATATTACGCGCAGCACCGAAGAAACGCTTCGGGCGCTGCAGGGCGTTAGCATCGACACCACCGGTCAGAACCTTGCCCGACGACGGCACCACCGTGTTGTAGGCACGGCCCAGACGGGTAATGGAGTCGAGCAGAATGACGACGTCCCGGCCGTGCTCCGTCAGACGCTTGGCTTTCTCGATCACCATTTCGGCAACCTGGACGTGGCGGGCGGCCGGTTCGTCGAAGGTGGACGACACCACCTCGCCGTTCACGGTGCGCTGCATGTCGGTCACTTCTTCCGGACGCTCGTCGATCAGGAGAACGATCAGATAGCATTCCGGATGATTGGTGGTGATGGACTTTGCGATATTCTGAAGGAAGACCGTCTTGCCGGTCCGCGGCGGCGCCGTGATCAACGCGCGCTGGCCCTTGCCGAGCGGCGCCACGATGTCGATGACCCGGGCGGACTGATCCTTGATCGTCGGGTCTTCGATTTCCATCCGGAAGCGTTCATCCGGATAAAGGGGCGTAAGATTGTCGAAGTGAACCTTGTGCCGGGCCTTTTCCGGATCCTCGAAATTGATCGTGTTCACCTTCAGAAGAGCGAAGTAGCGCTCGCCCTCTTTCGGGCTGCGGATCTGGCCTTCCACGGTGTCCCCTGTCCGCAACGAAAAGCGGCGGATCTGCGAGGGCGAGACGTAGATGTCGTCCGGGCCCGGCAGATAGTTGGCGTCCGGCGATCTGAGGAAGCCGAAGCCGTCCTGCAGAACCTCGACGACACCCTCGCCGATAATCTCCACATCCTGGGCGGCAAGATTTTTCAGGATGGCGAACATCAGCTCCTGCTTGCGCATGGTGCTGGCGTTTTCGACTTCAAGCTCCTCTGCAGTTTGAAGCAGCTCCGTCGGCGTTTTTTCTTTTAGATCTTTGAGTTTCATTTCCCGCATCGAGTTGGGGTCTTTAGTGTTGTTATGGATATGTGGTTTGGAAGGTCGTTCTGTGCCGGATGTGTGATGGGTCGGCCAGAATGTATCTGAAAGACTTTTAGACGTGTCCAGATTATACGGCGTCTACCGGGCAACTGAAACGAACCCGGCACCGTTTGGAAGTGGGCGGAAGATACGTTGTTTTCAGACGAATCGCAAGCTCGGATTTCTGCCGGTTTCCCGGGATTCAGCGGGCCGAACGCCCATCCGCCAAGGCGCGCCGCGAAACCGCGGCGACCGTCGATTGATATATAGGTACGAATTAGAACGGTTTCACGATCACAAGGATAACAATCCCGATCATGAGCAGCGTCGGTACCTCGTTCAGGATGCGGTAGAACCTGGCTGGCCGGGTGTTTTCATCCCTGGCGAATCTTTTCACGCATCGGCTCAGATAGCCGTGAACACCCGACATGATGATGACCAGGGTGAGCTTCCCGTGGAACCAGCCGTCGCGCCAGGCATCTAGCTCGTAAGCCATCCAGAGCCCGAATATCCAGGCGGCGATCATGGCCGGATTGATGATGGCCTTGAGCAGCCGCCGTTCCATCACCTTGAAGGTTTCCGATTGAACCGAACCGATTTCCGCATCCGCGTGATAGACGAACAACCGCGGCAGATAGAGCATGCCGGCCATCCACGCGATGATCGAAATGACATGCAGGGATTTGACCCACAGAAACACATCCATTCGCTCTATCCCTTCTTCACCTGCTCGACCATGCGCGCCACATTCTCCGGATCGGCATCCGGCGTCACTCCGTGGCCGAGATTGAAGATCAACGGGCCCTTGTCGAATGTCCGCAGAATATGGTCGACACCGTCTTTCAGCGCCTTTCCGCCGGCAACCAATCGCATCGGGTCGAGATTGCCCTGAATCGGCACCTTCTTCTGGATGTCGAGCGCAAGATGATCAGGCGCCGTCCAGTCGAAACCGACTGCATCGACCCCCGTGCCTTCGATGTAGGCCACCATCCGGGCCGAGGAAGCTTTGGGAAAACCGATGATCTTTGCTTCCGGCCGCTGAGCCCTCACACCTGAAACGATTTTGGCCGTCGGCTCGATCGTCCAGCGGCGGAAGCCGGCATCGTCCAGAACGCCTGCCCAGGTATCGAAAATCTGAACCGCATCCGCGCCTGCGTCGAGCTGACGGACGAGATAACGGATCGAAGCTTCCACGAGTTCGTCGATGAAGCGCTGCATCAGGTCCGGATCGCGATAGGCACCCACCCGCGCTGCCGTCTGGTCCGGGGTCGTATGTCCGGCGACGGAATAGCATGCAACGGTCCAGGGCGCACCGCAGAAGCCTAGGAGCGTCGTTTCCGCAGGCAATTCCGCTCTGAGGCGGGAAACCGTTTCTATAACCGGTTTGAGATGATCCTCCGCTCTATCCTGTTCCAGACGATCAAGAAGAGTGGAAGTGAGAGGTTCCAGAACCGGACCGCGTCCTTCTTCAAAACGAACCGGATAACCGATCGCGTCAGGCACGACGAAGATGTCGGAAAAGAGAATGCTTGCATCAAAACCATAACGCCGGATCGGCTGGAGTGTGACTTCAGTAGCAAGATCCGGGGAATAGCAGAATTCGAGGAAGTTCGAGGCCTTGGCACGGACTTCCCGATATTCGGGAAGATAACGTCCGGCCTGACGCATCATCCAGATGGGAGGCGGCCAGATCTTTTCTCCTTTGAGAACCCGCATTACGGCTCTGTCTTGGGATTTCATGAGGTAGCGCCTTTCTCCCACAATTCGAATCTTAAAAAAGATTCTTTTTGAATCTGTTTCTTTTGTTTGTGCGTGGATTACCGGGATCATTTTCTGTCCACAATCCATGCGCCTGAATTTCTCGAAAGGAAAAATCCGGCGCCTTGTTTACCTGAATCTCTCCCCAGGAGTCGACAACAGGATTAATCATTGAATAACAATAACTTACTTGGTCGTTTACCTTTCGTTAAGAATTTGGGCGCTAGTGGACAATCTGTCGATATGTCACAGAGCCAGTGTGAATCCACATCGTCGCACAATCGTTTCGGGATCGGTTTCCGCGCATTTAAGTTTTGTTAATAAATCATGCTGAGCGGGCATAAACTTCGTGCTAGGCAGAAGGCGGAAGAGATGACACCCAATTCATCAACAGGTCTGGGGATGAAAGCGTGAATAAGTCGAGACACTATTTTCATTTGCATCTGGTGTCCGACTCCACCGGTGAAACCCTGATGACGGTAGCCCGCGCGGCGACCGTGCAATATGACAACGTGCAGGAAATCGAGCACGTCTATCCGCTGGTCCGCTCGCAGAAGCAGCTCGACAGGGTTATCAGTGAAATCGAAAAAGCCCCCGGCATCGTTCTCTATACGCTCGTCGATGAGGACATCGCAAAGCGGCTGGAGCAGAAATGCCGGGAACTCGGCGTGCCTTTCGTCAACATTCTCGATCCGGTCTTCGCCGTCTTCCAATCCTACCTGAATGTCACCCAGACCCACCGCATCGGCGGCCAGCATGAACTCGACGCCGAATATTTCCAGCGCATGGAAGCGCTCAACTACACGATGATGCATGATGACGGCCAGATCTGGGACGATCTGGAATCCGCGGACATCGTGCTGCTCGGCATTTCCAGAACCTCCAAGACGCCGACCTGCATCTATCTGGCCAATCGCGGCATCAAGGCCGCAAATGTACCTCTGGTGCCGGGCATCCCCCTGCCGAACCAGGTCAAGAAGCTGAAAAACCCGATGATCGTCGGCCTGATCGCCTCTGCCGAGCGCATCCAGCAGATCCGCCGCAACCGTGTCCTTTCTCTTCATTCCGAAAGCTATAACGAGACTTATATCGACAGGAAGGAAATCTCCCAGGAGATTACCATGACCCGAAGACTGTGCACGGAACACGGCTGGCCGTTGATCGACGTGACGCGCCGCTCGGTGGAGGAAACCGCAGCGGAAATCCTGACCCTTTTCAAGGATCACAGGTCGGACCAGGAAGACAGCCCGAAAAGCTGATATCCGTCAGGCTTCGGTCTTAACCACCCAAGAGGTTTTCATGGCACTTGTTTTGGCGAGCGGTAGCAGCATCCGCGCCGAGCTTCTTAGAAACGCAGGCCTGACGATCGACGTCGATCCGGCGGATGTCGACGAGCGCGCGGTGGAAGCGCCGCTGCTGGAATCAGGCTTTCCGCCGGAAGATCTTGCCGCGATCCTGGCCGAGGCGAAAGCAAATGACGTCAGCGACCGCCGCCCGGGCGATCTTGTGATCGGCGCCGATCAGATTCTCGCCTTTGAAGGAAAACGCCGCACCAAGCCGGAAGACATGGAGGCCGCCCGCCGCCAGCTTCTGGCCTTTTCCGGAAAGACCCACGAATTGTTGTCGGCCGTGGTGATTTCGAAAAACGGCGCGGCCGTCTGGCGGCATGTCTCCACCGCCCGCCTGACCATGCGGATTCTCTCCCCGGCTTTCATCGGCCATTACCTGGCGGCGGCCGGAGACGGGGTTCTCTCCAGTGTCGGCGCCTATCAGCTCGAAGGTCGAGGCATTCAGCTTTTCGAGAAGATTGAAGGCGATTATTTCACCATCCTCGGCCTGCCGCTGCTGCCGCTTCTGGCACAGTTGCGTGCGCTCGGGGAAATCGAGACATGAGCGGAAAAACGAGGAAAGCCGCGATCACGGGTCATCCGGTGACCCATTCCCGTTCGCCGCTCGTTCATGGCTACTGGCTGAAAAAGCACGATATCGATGGGGAATATGGCCGTATCGATGTTCCGCCGGAGAAGGCCGAAATCTTTTATCGGAACTTTACGTCGTCCGGGCTGATCGGCGCGAATATCACCGTGCCGAACAAGGAAACGGCCGCGGGTGCCTGCGACTGGCTCGACGACGCGGCGAAAACCATGGGTGCGGTCAACACCGTCTGGCTGGACGAAACCGGCCGGCTTTGCGGCGCGAATACCGACTGGCTGGGATTTCTGGGCAATCTCGACCAGCTCGCGCCGGGCTGGGATGAAACGCCCGGTACGGCCGTTGTCCTGGGTGCCGGCGGAGCCGCCCGCGCGGTCGTCTTTGCGCTTCTTTCCCGTAAATTCACAGCGGTGCATATCGTCAATCGGACGCTGGAAAAGGCTCGGAAGATCGCCAATGAATTTGGCCCCAAAACGATCGCCTATGACTGGGATAAGCTGGGGGAATTACTTGGAAAAGCCGATCTCCTGATCAACACGACATCACTCGGGATGACGGGCAAGCCGCCTCTGGAGGTCGACCTTTCCCGCTTGCCGGAAACCGCGCTGGTTACCGATGCGGTCTATGCACCGCTCGAAACCGACCTGCTGAAGCAGGCGGCCGCGCGCGGCAACCGGACCGTCGACGGTCTCGGCATGCTGCTCCATCAGGCGGTTCCGGCTTTTGAGCGCTGGTTCGGCGTGCGGCCGGAAGTGGACGATGAATTGCGGGCCCTGATCGTCAAGGATCTCGGATCGTGATTGTCCTGGGACTCACCGGCTCGATCGGCATGGGCAAATCGACCACGGCGAAAATGTTCGCGGCGGAAGGCGTACCCGTTCACGACGCCGATGCCGCCGTCCATGCCCTCTATGACGGCCGGGCGGCACCCCTGATCGAGGCAGCCTTTCCGGGAACGGTCGTCGACGGCAGGGTGGACAGAACCCTGCTGTCACCTCATGTGCTCGGCAAGCCGGAAGCGATGAAGCGCCTGGAGGCAATCGTGCATCCGCTGGTGCGCGAGGAAGAGATCGCGTTTCTGGAAAGAGCCCGGGACGCCAGGCGGCGCGTCGCCGTCGTGGATATTCCGCTTCTGTTCGAAACGGACGGCGATCGGCGGGTCAATGCCTCCGTGGTCGTGACCGCCGATGCCCGGGTTCAGCGCGACCGGGTCCTTTCCCGCCCCGGCATGACCGAAGAGCGTTTTCAATCCATCCTTGAAAAACAAATGGCGGACGCGGAAAAGCGCCGACGGGCGCATTTCCTGATTGACACCGGTCTGGGCATGGAGTCCGCTCGGCGCAGCGTGCGTGCGATTTTGAAAGCGCTCGCGGCTTGCGGCTGAGGCATATACGGAAGACCGGGGAAAAGCAGCCCATCCTCTTGCTTTGCCGGAGCCCTGCTGCACAGTGAACTTGAGAGAACCGGGCGAAAAGAATGCGCGAAATATCCTTCGATACGGAAACCACAGGCCTCAATCCACGCGGCGGCGACCGTCTGGTGGAAATCGGCGGTGTCGAACTCATCAACCATATCCCGACCGGCAACGTCTACCACGTCTACATCAATCCGCAGCGCGACATGCCGGAAGAGGCGTTCCGGGTGCACGGCCTGTCGGAAGAGTTTTTGTCGGACAAGCCGCTGTTCGACCAGGTTGCCGATGAGTTCCTGGAATTTGTCGGCGACGGCACGCTGGTGATCCACAACGCATCCTTCGATATGGGCTTCATCAACACGGAGCTGGAGCGCGCCGGCCGCCGGATGATCCCGAACAGCCAGGTGATCGATACGCTGGAGATCGCAAGGCGCAAGCATCCGACCGGCCCGAACTCGCTGGACGCGCTCTGTTCCCGCTATGGCATCGACAATTCCAAGCGCGTCAAGCACGGTGCCCTGCTCGATGCGGAAATCCTCGCCGAAGTCTATCTGGAACTGATCGGCGGACGGCAGACCGCGCTCGGCCTCGTGCTGGAGGAAGAGGTGACCGTTTCCGGCGGAGTTTCCTCCGAACCGGGCGAACTCGGTACCTTCAACGCCAGACGACGCCCGGTACCCCTGGAGCGGCCGCTGCCGCAAAGCGAACTGGAGGCGCACAAGGCCTTTATCGAAGGCATGGGTGATAGCGCCCTCTGGGCGAAATATAGCGGCTAACCTATCGATCCAGCAGCCAGCGCGCCGTTTCGTGATGACGCGCGCAATAGTCGCCGCTGAAGCCCCAGGCCATGGTCTGGCCGAGGGTCCAGAGCCGTGCCCGTTCCCGGTCAAGTCCCAGTTCTTCGGACAACCTGTCCAGGCGGCAAAAAGCTGCTTCCTTCGAGTGGCCGAACTCGAAACTCCGCACGATCGGGCTCAAGGCGAACGCCGGATCGCCGATGAGCGGTTTCGGATCGATCGCCAGCCACGGGTCCCGTTCCGCCGAAAGCACGTTGTGGCCGTGAAGGTCCTGATGCAGGAGAACGGTTTCCGTTTCATCCTTGGAAAGATTGCTCAATGCTTCGACCGCTGCATCGACCAGGCGCTTCTCGCAAGGCCGGCCGGCGTTTTGCCAGTTGGTTTCCATGCTATCGATCCACGTCGATGCCTCGTCCCTCAACGAGGTGAAGGGAGGACCGGCCGGGATTAGCAGCTTGCGGAGCAGACCGGCCATCACGCCAAGCTTGTCGGTGGAAGGGTCGTCCGCCAGGAAGCGCCCCGGATGGCAACGTTCCAGCAGAAGGGCACCGAGATCTTCCGAATGGTCCAGCAGTCGGATCGCGCCGTGACCGGCCCAAGCTTTCAACGCATCCGCCTCGTAGCGGGATTCCCGATCGACGAACTGGAGCTTCAGGACGGCGTCCTCGCCGCCTCTGCTGACGGGCAGGACATAGGAAACGCATCCGCCGGAAAAGGGCGAGCCGGAGGGTTCCACATCGAAGCGGCTGCAGCTCGCGGAAATCAGCTCGGGAAGGGCCGCCAGCCAGGCGGTCCCGCCGTCGAGCTGGTTCAGCCAGGAAAGGCTTTCCGGAACCGGAAAGGATGTTGCTGAACCTTTGTCAGGCAAGGAATTGTCCTGCCGGCGCTTCAAAGCATGGATGGCAGCACGCGATCCGGCGGACGGTGGCCGTCCATGAAGGTCTTAATATTGATGATCACCTTCTCGCCCATTTCGATCCGGCCTTCGATGGTCGCAGAGCCCATGTGCGGCAGCAGCAGGACGTTTTCCAGCTTGGCCAGCTTGGGATTGACGGCCGGTTCGTGTTCGAACACGTCAAGGCCGGCCCCTGCTAGCTCTCCCGATTCCAGCATCCGGATCAGGGCGTTTTCGTCGATCACCTCGCCGCGGGCCGTGTTGACCACATAGGCGTCCTTCTTCAGAAGTTTCAGGCGGCGGGCGGACAGCAGATGGAAAGTTCCGGGCGTGTGCGGGCAGTGGATCGACACCACGTCCATACGCGCGAGCATCTGGTCGAGGCTGTCCCAGTAGGTCGCCTCCAGCTCCTCTTCGACGCTTTCCGGCAGGCGGCGGCGATTGTGGTAGTGGATCGACATGCCGAAGGCCTTTGCCCGTCGGGCGACAGCCTGGCCGATCCGGCCCATGCCGATAATCCCGAGCCGTTTGCCCCAGATCCGGTGGCCGAGCATCCAGGTCGGAGACCAGCCCGCCCAATCGCCGGTTTCCAGCGCTTTGATGCCTGCGGCAAGGCGCCGCGGCACGGCGAGCATCAGGGCCATGGTCATGTCGGCGGTGTCTTCGGTCAAGACGCCTGGCGTGTTGGTGACGTTGATTCCCCGGTTGTTGGCGGTCACCACGTCGATATTGTCGACGCCATTGCCGAAATTGGCGATCAGCTTGAGGGTCTCGCCCGCCTGGGAGAGGACGGAGGAATCGATCCGGTCGGTCACGGTCGGCACCAGGACGTCCGCCGATTTGACCGCCTCCACAAGCTCCGCCTGGCTGAAAGGCCTGTCATTTTCGTTCAGACGCGTTTCGAAGAGCTCGCGCATCCGTGTTTCGACGACGTCCGGAAGTTTCCGGGTGACAACGACGACAGGCTTCTTTTTCGCCATACCAAACTGCCTTTCGCGCTTCGTTGAGAAATTGTTAACCTCAACGGTACCACCTTGACGCTGCGCCTTGCGCGAGCGGATAAGACCACACCCTTTTCCTTACCAGATGGTCCGCCAGAAACAAGGGATCGGTTTCAATCGCCGCGCATTGCCGGCAGGCCGGATTCGACCCGCTGGTTTTTGCGCCGGTTTTTCGGTACAGATTTGCCGCAAGTCAACGATCAATAACAATTGGACTACCGGACAATATGTCTCGCTCAACTCCAGGTGCCCGCCTTTTCTCCAGAAGCATCGCCAGGCTTCTCTTGTGCGCGACGATCCTTCTTGCCGGCTTGAGCGGCACATCGGTTCCCGTCACCGCCCAGGGCACGACCACCGGCGCGACCGGCCTGCCCGTTCCCCGCTTCGTCAGCCTGAAGTCGGATCGGGTGAATGTGCGCGTCGGACCCTCGCGCGATCACGATATCGCCTGGACCTTCGTCCAGTCCGGACTGCCGGTCGAGATCATCCAGGAATTTGAAAACTGGCGCCGCATCCGTGACTGGGAAGGCAAGCAGGGTTGGGTATTCCACTCGCTCCTGTCCGGACGGCGGACCGCGCTTGTCACGCCCTGGGAAAAGAACGACCGCACCCCGCTACGCGCTCGCTCCCGATCCGACGCCGATATCGTTGCCGAACTTGAGCCCTTCGTTCTGACCACCGTGACGGAATGCGCCGGCGGCTGGTGCCGTGTGAACGGCAACAACTATGACGGCTGGCTCGACCAGACCCGCCTCTTCGGTGTCTATCCGGACGAGTTGATCGAAGACTGATTCGGGTCAGGTGTTCCCGGAAGTTAAAAAAGGCGGCCAATGGGCCGCCTTTTCTGTTCGGGCAAGGAGCGGAACTTAATCCGCCTTGATTTCCTGAACCTTCAGCTCTTCCAGGCGCGGCATCGACATGATGTTGTAGCCGCTGTCGACGAAATGGATTTCGCCGGTCACACCGCCGGAAAGATCGGAGAGAAGGTAGAGACCGGTGCCACCGATTTCTTCCAGGGACACCGTCCGGTTCAGCGGAGAGTTGCGTTTCTGGAAGTTGAACATCAGCCTTGCGTCCGACACGCCGGATCCGGCCAGCGTACGGACGGGCCCTGCGGAGATCGCGTTGATGCGGATGTTCTGTTCGCCGTAGTCGACCGCCAGGTAGCGAACGGAGGATTCAAGCGCGGCTTTCGCAACGCCCATGACGTTGTAGTTCGGCATCACCTTGGTGGAGCCGCCATAGGTCAGCGTCACCATCGCCCCGCCATTGGTCATGAGCGCTGCGGCGCGCTTGGCGATTTCCGTGAACGAGAAGCAGGAAATCAGCATGGTACGGGCGAAGTTGTCCCGGGTCGTGTCAGCGTATTTTCCGCGCAGTTCGGACTTGTCGGAAAATGCGATGGCATGAACCAGGAAATCGATGCTGCCCCATTCTTCCTTCAAGGTGCTGAAGACGCTGTCCACGGAGTTGATGTCCTCGACATCGCAGGGCAGCAGGATCTTGGAACCGACCGAATCCGCCAGCGGTTTGGTGCGCCGACCGAATGCCTCGCCCTGATAGGTGAAGGCAAGCTCCGCGCCGTGCTCGGAAAGGGTTTTGGCGATACCCCAGGCGATGGAGTGGTCGTTGGCAACGCCCATGATCAGGCCGCGTTTGCCCTTCATCAGATCAGACATGTAAATCTCCTCAGCCGTGGTAGCGCGACAGTGCAAGGGAGGCATTCGTGCCGCCGAAGCCGAAGCTGTTGGAGAGAACCGTGTCGAGCCCGGCATTGTCGACACGCTCCATGGCGATCTCGCCTTCCTTCAACGCCGGATCGAGTTCGGTGATGTTGGCGGAGGCTGTGATGAAATCGTTCTGCAGCATGAGCAGGCAGTAGATCGCCTCCTGTACGCCTGTCGCCCCGAGGCTGTGGCCGGTCAGCGACTTTGTCGAGGAGACCGGAGGCTGGTTTTCGCCGAACACCCGGCGGATGGCCTCGATCTCGCCGATATCGCCGACCGGTGTCGAGGTGCCGTGGCTGTTGATGTAGTCGACCTTGCGGTCGCCCAGGGTCTGGATGGCAAGACGCATACAGCGTTCGCCGCCCTCGCCCGAGGGTGCCACCATGTCGTAACCGTCGGAATTGGCGGCATAGCCGGTTACTTCGGCGTAGATCTTGGCGCCGCGCGCCTTGGCGTGTTCCAGTTCCTCCAGAACGACGACGCCGCCACCGCCGGCGATGACGAAACCGTCGCGGGTGGCGTCATAGGCGCGCGCCGCGGTTTCCGGCGTGTCGTTATATTTGGAGGACATCGCGCCCATGGCGTCGAACAGGCAGGAAAGCGTCCAGTCGAGTTCTTCGCCGCCGCCGGCGAACATCACATCCTGCTTGCCGAATTGGATCTGTTCCGTTGCCGCACCGATGCAATGGGCGGAGGTGGAGCAGGCCGATGTGATGGAATAGTTGATGCCCTTGATCTTGAACGGCGTCGCCAGGCAGGCGGAATTGGTGGAGCTCATGCCACGCGTCACCATGAACGGCCCCATGCGCTTCGGCGAGCCTTTTTCCAGGACGATCTGGTGCGCCTGGAACAGGTTCTTGGTGGATGGACCGCCGGATCCCATGATCAGGCCGGTGCGAACGTTGGAAACGTCCGTTTCCTCCAGGCCGCTGTCGGCGATCGCCTGCTGCATGGCGATATAGTTGTAAGCCGCGCCGTCGCCCATGAAGCGAAGCTGGCGCTTGTCGATCAGCGAGGGAATATCGACATCCGGCTTGCCATGGACCTGGCTTCGGAAGCCGTGTTCGGCGTAGTCCGGGGCGAAGCTGATGCCGGATTTGCCTTCCCGCAGGCTCGCCAGCACTTCTTGTGCGTTCGATCCGATGGATGACACGATTCCCAAGCCGGTGACGACGACGCGTCTCATTGCGGTCTCCTACCTTTTCTTTATTGATCCATCCGGTTTCATGCGGAGCGACATGAACGCGGATGAAATGTTCCGGTGCGGCCTGGCCTCCTTTTAGGCCGGGAAGCCTGCCTGATCCTAGATAATATGCAAACCGGCGCTCCCAAAGACAAAGAAGCACCGGTCGGAAAAAAGTCTGCGAATAGGCGTCAGGACTTGGCCAGGCCCACGCGCAGGTCGGTCGCCTTGTAGATCTGCTCGCCGTCGGCCTTCAGCCAGCCGTCCGCGATCCCGAGCACGAGGCGGCCCTTCATGATCCGTTTGAAATCGACGCCGTATTCGACCAGCTTCACGTCGGGCGTCACCATGCCCTTGAACTTGATTTCGCCGGTAGACAGCGCCATGCCCTTGCCTTCCAGGCCGAGCCAGCCGAGGAAAAATCCGGTCAGCTGCCACAATGCATCGAGGCCGAGACATCCCGGCATGACGGGATTGCCCTGAAAGTGGCAGGGAAAGAACCAGAGATCCGGCTTGATGTCGAACTCCGCCCGGGCGTATCCCTTGTCGAACTCGCCCCCGGTCTCGGAGATCTCCGTGATCCGGTCGAACATCAGCATCGGCGGAAGAGGCAATTGTGCATTGCCCGGGCCAAACAGCTCGCCGCGGCCGCAGGCGAGAAGATCTTCATAGTCGTAGCTGGAGCGGCGCTCGGTCATACAAGGTCCGTTTTTTTGTTTCCTGCCCGGGACACCCTGAGGCGGGACGGGTTTGTTTTTCGGTCGTTTGAGGCGCCTTCCTAACACAGGGGAACCCCGACCGAAAGATGTGTCTTGCGCGAAGCGACCGGCTTTTTCGGGACTTTTTTTAAGATTTTAGCGCGATAACGGATGACACGCAGAGGCCTATCCGTAGTTAAACGCAGTGTTAAAAACTTGCATCTTGGGTGCAAGAAATGGCAGATATAGGCGGATGTCTGGAAAAACGGCGTTTCGCAACGTGGCTGCGAGCCTTGAAAATGCCGTTTGGGAACACGATTTTGGACCAGGATCAAATGGGAATGACGACACATATGGCGACGGAAACTGCCGGGAAAGACGTGACCGACATCCTGCGGACCGCCGGTCTGCGGCCGACGCGCCAGCGTGTCTCCCTGGCCGAGCTGCTCTATTCCAAAGGCGACCGGCACATTTCAGCTGAGCTTCTTCATGAAGAAGCCGTTGCCGCGGATGTTCCGGTGTCGCTCGCGACGGTCTACAACACCTTGCACCAGTTCACAGAGGCGGGCCTTCTGCGCGAGGTCGCGATCGACGGCAACAAGACCTATTTCGACACCAACGTGTCCGATCACCACCACTTCTTCATCGAAGGGGAAAACAAGGTGATCGATATCCCGGGCGAAGGCGTCGGCATCGGCCGGCTTCCCGAAGCGCCGGAAGGTATGGAAGTCGTGCGGGTCGATGTCGTCGTCCGCGTGCGCGAGAAGCAGTAAGCCTGCTTACGCCAGCCCGCTTTCGACATACCGCAGTCTCCAGAGATAGTAATCCGCGGTCGCCCCGATTTCGCTCAGGTGGCGCTGTCCGTCGGCTTCAAAGCCGAGTTTCTTCAAAAGATTGGCTGAGCGGACATTGTCCGGATGGGTGATCGCGCAAAGGGTGCGCAGCTTCAGCTCCTTTTGGGCAAAGTCGAGCACCGCCTGGCCGGCTTCCCGCCCCAGTCCCTGGCCGCGGAACTCTTCCGCAAGGGCAAAGCCCAGATCCGGATATTTGAGTTCCTTGCGGACGACCAGCCCGCACACGCCGATCCGTTGCCCTGTCTCCCTCAGTTCCATCAGCCAGAGCCCGACTCCATGGGCGGCGAACCGGGCCAAGGACTTGGCCTTGATATACTGGATCGCGTCTTCCTGCGTCCGGATGCCGTGGTCGGCGATGAAGCGGATGTAGTCCGGCTCATTCATCAACTGCAGATAAAATCCGGCGTCGTTGCTGGACGGCAGCCGGAAGCGCAGCCGCTCGCTGACCGGGAAGGGTCCCAACGGAAAACTCAAGCAGCCGTTTCCTTTTCGACCAGCGCCTTGGTGCGCAGGGCAATCTCGGGAACCGCATCGTAGTGTTCCTTTTCCGGGCTCTTGCACAGGTCGTAGATCACGCAGCGCCAGCAATCCGGCTTGCGGGCCTTGCAGATGTAGCGGCCATGCAGAATCAGCCAGTGATGGGCATGCAGTGCGAATTCGGCAGGCACGGCCTTTTCCATCGCCTTCTCGACATCGAGCGGAGTTTTGCCCGGCGCGATGCCGATGCGGTTGCCGAGACGGAAAAGATGGGTGTCGACCGCGATGGTCGGGTGGCCGAAATAGATGTTCAGGACGACATTCGCCGTCTTGCGCCCGACGCCCGGCAGGCTTTCCAGCGCCTCGCGGTCTTCTGGAACTTCGCCGCCATGGTCGCGAATGAGCTGTTCGGATAGGAGAATGACGTTTTTCGCCTTGTTCTTGTAAAGACCGATGCTCTTGATTTCCTCGCGCAGCAGGTCTTCGCCGAGCGCAACCATCTTTTCCGGCGTGTCGGCGATCTGGAACAGGTGTTTCGTTGCCCGGTTCACGCCGACATCGGTCGCCTGTGCCGACAGAACGACCGCAACCAGGAGCGTGTAGGCGTTGACGTAATCCAGTTCTCCCTTCGGTTTCGGGTTGTCCGCGTGGAACCTCTGGAAGATCGCGTAGGTCTCGGCCTTGCTGTATCTGGAACGCTTGAGCACCTTGCCGGGATTGTCGACGGAAGGCGCTTTCTTGCGGGTCTGTGCTGATTTGGCGGAACGCCGGGTTCCCTTGCCGGAAGGTGGGCTCTTTGCTTGCGTCATATTCTTTCTATAATCTGACCGCATGAGCGAGAACAATCCGAAACCCGATAATAATGACGATTTGCCGGAGGAGGAGAGGCCGTTTTTTTCCGCGGTGCTGACGCCTTACCGGTCGCTCGGTCCGCACGGCTTCCTGATCCTGATGTCGTTTTTCGGGGCGGTCAGTTTCATGTCCGGCGTTTTGTTCCTGCGCATGGGAGCCTGGCCTGTGTTCGGCTTTTTCGGCCTGGACGTGGCGCTTCTGTGGTTCGCTTTCCGGATGAACTACCGCTCCGCGCGCACCTTCGAGGAAGTCGTGGTTTCCCGGCACGAACTCGCCATCCGCAAGGTGGGACCCGGCCGCAAATACCAGGAATTCCGTTTCAATCCCGCCTGGGTCCGGCTGACGGTCGACAAGATCGAGGATGAAGGGGTGGTGAAAATCTCCCTGACCAGCCGCGGCGAAACCGTCGATCTCGGCAACTTCCTGAACCCTGACGACCGAACCAGTTTCGCTGGGGCGATGGCGAACGCGCTTGCGGTCGCCAAGGCGGGCGGGGTTTAGGTTATACCCGCCTTCCGGCTCGTTTTCCGGATGACGAGCGGTTCCAGGGCGAGAAGAAGCAGGGCGGCCAGGGGAAAGAGCGCTGCGACGAAGACCACTGCCCGGTAGGAAAAGCTTTCTGCGATCAGCCCCATGGAAATGTTGCCGATCATCCCGCCGAGAAACAGGCTGTTCATGTAGATCGCGGTCGCGCGCCCGGGCTTGTCCGGCGCGAAACTTTGCACATAGGTGATCGCGACGCCGGCGAAGAGCCCGAAATAGATCCCTTCAAGAAAGGCAACGGCTGCGACACCGGCTACGCTTGCGACCTGGGTAAAGAGCATCATAGCCGCGAAGGACAGCACTGCAGCGGCCATCAGAACCGCCCGGATACCGGTCCTGATGGCCAGCCGGGCACCCGTGTAGATGGCGGCGACCTCAAGCAGGCATTTCACGCTGAACGACAGACCCGGCGTGAATTCGGGAAGGCCGCTTTCCGTGACGAGATAAAGCGGCATTGCCGAGGTGAACAAGGCGTTGGTGAGGATGAAGGCGAGGCAGCAGAAGGCAGCGTAGATCATGCCCCAGTTGACGCTTTCCGTGCCCCGGGCGCGCCCTTCTCTGGGCGGCGCCCGAAAATCCCTGGGAATGCTGAAGAACCAGAAGGCCAGCCAGCAAAGTCCGATGGCGCCGGACAGCGCGAAGACCGCCGGAAACCCGAACGGGCCGATAAGGGAATAGGAGAGAGCCGGACCGATCATCCAGGCGAGCGATGTCGCCATCCGCAAGGTGGAATTCGTTCTGGTGACATCGAGCCCGTTTCTTTCGGCAAAGAGCCGGCCATAGGTAAAGCTTGTCGCCAGGGCGGTGTTGGCGACGCTCATGAAAAGGCCGCCCGCGAATACCAGGACCGTCAGGTTCGGCCCCGTCAGCATCAGCACGCAGAACATCAGAAACGCGAGGATCGCGGCCAGCAGCAAGGGCCGGACGGGCACGCCGGCATCGAGCCATTCCCCGGCCCGCCGGTTGCAGAAAAGCGTGAGCGGGGCCGCGAAAGCCGTGTAGAGCCCGATCTTCCAGGGCGGTTCGCCGAGACCGGTCACGATGAAGAAACCGATAACGGGTATCACCGAGGACGCACAGATGGTGCCGATGAACAGAAACAGGAAGATCAGCATACCCTGACGGGGTAGCCGAGGCGGGAAGAGCATGGGAAGTGAAGCCGGATTGCTGCGGGCTAGATCAACGGACGTTCAATCGGAATTAATTGAACGTCTAAAGTTGATCGATCGTAAAGTGTTAGAGCGTCTTGTCTGCGTTCACATGAACGCAGGATGCTCTAGGAACGGAATGCGAGCCTATCTCCTACTTTCCGGGGCGTCACGGGAAATCTGGTGTCGGAAATACGCCGGAGCTATTGTGCCTCCTCGGCTGAACGCGGCCGGACCCTGAGGGTCGCCAGCAGCACGGCGAAGGCACCGACGGAGGAAAGTGCCGCCGTGTAAAGCACGGTCCTGAAATCGGCGGCGCTGGCGATGAAGCCCATGGACACGTTTCCGATCATGCCGCCGAGAAACAGGCTGTTCATGTAAACCGCCGTCGCACGCCCGGGCCGATCCGGCGCGAAGCTCTGGACGAAACTGATCGCGACCCCGACAAAGAGCCCGTAGTAGCTGCCCAGCGCGGAGACCGCCATGACCTGCCAGACAGTGGTGACCTGGGCGAACAGGAACATGCTCGCGATCGCAAGACAGGCAGCGAGCAGGAGCACTTGGCGGATACCGATATATGCGGCCAGAGGCACCGAAGCGAAAATCACGGGCACCTCCACCAGGCATTTCACCGAAAAGGAAAGACCGGGAGTGAAGCCGGGCAGTCCGGTTTCCTCGACAAAAAACAGCGGCATGGCGGAAACGAACAGCGAATTCGTGATGACGAAACCGAGGCAGATGAAGCCGGCGACCAGCAGGCTCCAATTGATCGGGTCGCCATGGTCCTTTGTCTTTTTCTCCCTGGCGGATTTGAAACCTGCGGGCACGGCGACATGCCAGAGCGCCAGAAACACCAGCCCGATCCCCAAAGCCCATAAAAAGGCCGTGCGGAAGCCGTATTGGGCAACGAGTGTGAAGGAAAGCGCCGGGCCGATTATCCAGCCGAGCGAAACGGTCACGCGCTGCCGGGAATTGAAGCGCACGATATCCCGGCCGTGTCGTTCCGCACTCAAGCGTCCGAAGGTCAAAATGGTGCCTGCGCCCACATTGGAGAGACCCATGAGCGGCGCAACCGTCGCAAGCAGCATCAGGAAGCTCGAGGTCTGTGTAAGCAGAGCTGTGAGGACAATATAGGCCAGGATGGAGATCAACAGCATCGACCTGACAGGAAAGCCGTGATCGAGCCGTTCCCCCGCCCACCTGTTGGCGATCAGCGTCAGAGACATGACAAGGCCGGAATAGAGGCCGATTTTCCACGGTTCGGCATATAGACCCTCGACAATGAAGAAACTCATCAAGGGGACAAGCGCGGAATTGCCGAGGCTGTTCGTGAACTGCAGCAGGAGGATCAGCACCTCTTGGCGGTGCAACCGGGGAAGTGCAGGCATAAGAAATTGGCCGAGCAGGATATAGGGGTCGGGCTGACGAACCCGGGTCTTGACCGCCGTTTCGCGCGTTTTCCTAACGAAAGATCCGGACGCGGACACATAACCGGAAGGCGAAGCCGTGGACGAAATCCCCGGGCGTTTCTGTCGCAAGAATCAGGATCGGGAGGCTGAAGTAGAGACGGAAACCGGCACCATTCTAATACCAGCCGCATCCAATAGAAACCCGCCTGATGGCATTGGTCCGGTTTGCCAGCTAAGCGTGCTCCTCAGCTCGCGTCGAAGGTCTATGGTCTCCCGTGCGCCTGATTTTGACCGTTGTTGCAGATAATACAACTGTCTGATACGCCAACTCTGTGGGCATCCGAAGGTTTCGATCTGACGGGAGATTGGCGGATCAATCAAATTGTCTTTGATTTGGCATCAAACGACGAACGCAAGACAATCGGTCACATGGCTTCATGACGCTGCCAGACAACATCACGCACTATTATTCGTGCCTGGATCGGCCGTTTCGAAACCTCAGCGATTTGACCGCCGGCGAGCTGGCTCTCGTTCTTGAGAAGCTCAACGAACGCAAGGCAAAAAACCCGGCCTTCAAGCGGGTGTTCGGCAAGCGCTACATGGACTTCCGGCGAAGAACCGAAGCCAAGCTACGCGGCCTGTTTCAAGCAAGGGGCGGCAAGCCGGAGAAGCAGTCGCCACATTATTTCGTGCTTGGTGACTGTGAATGGTTTTCAGGCCTCTATCCCGATCCCGGGACAGTGAAGCTCGATTGGCGGTCATTGCCCATCGAGGCTGCGAGTTTCACCTACCCCGACAGCTTCGTGTCGATGCGGCTCGGACAAGATTACGGTCTGCCGCCCGAACCGCTTCAGCCCTATCACGAGCGGGTTTTTCTCCTGGACGAGCTTGCCGACGTCGTAGCCCGGCACGGTATGCCGGACGGAAGCAGGGACGAGACCTATTCAGGCTACCACAAACGGAAATTCGAGAAATATATTGAGGTTCAGGTGTGGACCGACGGTCCCGTGCTTGACTATCTGCAGGGCTAGATGTGGGTTTTTTGCAGGTCGCCCTTCGAAACGATTTTTCTTTCATAGACATCTGTTCTCCCGCAACAGCGGAAATCAGGACAGTTTTTCCGCGCTCAACGCCTTGAGCTTGTAGAGCGCTTCCAGGGCTTCGCGGGGCGTCATGTCGTCCGGGTTGATATCCTTGAGTTCAACAATGACGGGATCCGGTTCCGCGGCAACGGTGGCGCTGGGCCGGGCGGGGGTCAGGCTGGCGAAAAGCGGCAATTCGTCGATCAGGCTTTCCGCCGGAGATCTGCGATCCTGCTCCTCGAGCTGGCTCAACACCTGTTTCGACCGCTCGACCACACTCGCCGGTAGCCCGGCGAGTTTCGCGACCTGAATGCCGTAGGACCGGTCGGCGGCGCCCGGCACGATCTCGTGCAGGAAGATGACGTCGCCGTTCCATTCCTTGACCGATACGGTCGCGTTGGACAGGCGCTCGAGCTTGGCCGACAGGGCGGTCAGCTCGTGGTAATGGGTGGCGAACAGTGCCCGGGACCTGTTGACCTCGTGTAGGTGCTCAATGGTTGCCCAGGCGATCGACAGCCCGTCGAAAGTGGCGGTGCCCCGGCCGATCTCGTCCAGGATCACCAGGGACCGGTCGCCCGCCTGGTTGAGAATGGCCGCCGTTTCGACCATTTCCACCATGAAGGTCGAGCGGCCGCGGGCAAGGTCGTCGGCCGCGCCGACGCGCGAGAACAGCCGGTCGACCACGCCGATATGGGCTTGTGACGCCGGCACGTAGGCGCCCATCTGGGCCAGCACGGCAATCAGCGCGTTCTGGCGCAGGAAGGTCGATTTACCGGCCATGTTCGGGCCGGTGATCAGCCAGATATGGCCGGTTTCTTCCGTCCCCTCCGGGCCGAGATTGGCGTCGTTGGCGACGAAGCTGTCGCCGCCGGATCTTTTCAGGGCGCGTTCGACCACCGGATGCCGCCCGCCCTCGATGTTGAAGGCCCGGCTGTCGTCGACCGCCGGCCGGACGTAATTTTCTTCCTGGGCGAGCTTCGCCAGTGCGGCCGATACATCCAGGATGCCGAGCCCGTGCGCGGCCGCCTTGATGGTCTCGCCCGCATCGATGATCGCATGGGCCAGCCGCTCGAAGATCTCCAGCTCGATGGCGAGCGACCGTTCCCCGGCGCTGGCGATCTTGGATTCCAGGTCCGCCAGCTCGGTGGTGGTGAAGCGCATGGCGCCCGCCATGGTCTGGCGGTGGATGAACCGGCCGGGATCGGATGTCAGCTTTTCGGTCTGCGCCGAAGGCGCCTCGATGAACCAGCCGAGCACGTTGTTGTGCTTGATCTTCAAAGACCGCAGGCCGAGCTCTTCCGAATAGTCCGCCTGCAGCCTGGCGATCACCTTGCGGCTTTCGTCGCGCAGCGAGCGCAATTCGTCGAGATCCGCGTTGTATCCGCTGGCGATAAACCCGCCCTCCCGCTTCAGGAGAGGCGGTTCTTCCCGGATCGCGGCCACGAGCTCGCCGCCGAGATCGTGCGGTGCCTGTTCCAGGCTCGCCCGCGCAGCGGCGATTTCCGCTGGAATGCTCCCCGCGGTTGCGCTGGTCTGGTCGAGCACTGTCCGGGCGGCTTCAAGGCCCTGCGCGATGGCGAGGATGTCGCGCGGGCCGCCGCGGTTCAAGGCAATCCGCGAGAGGGCGCGCGCCATGTCCGGTGCGCCTTTCAGCGTCTGACGCAGGCCCTCGCGCATGATTTCGTTTTCGAGGAAAAACGCCACGGAGTCGTGCCGGTGGTGGATGGCCTCCACGTTGACCAGCGGCCCGGCCAGGCGGCTTGCGAGCAGGCGGGATCCGCCGCCGGTCACGGTCCGGTCGATGGTCGCCAGCAGCGAGCCCTGTTTTTCGCCCGAGAGTGTTCTGGAGAGTTCCAGATTGGCGCGGGTCGCCGGATCGATCAGCATCCGGCCCGCGCCGGCCTCGCGCACGGGCGGGTCGAGCGGCGGGCGCTCGCCGAGTTGGGTCTTCTCGACATAGGCGAGGATCCCGGCGGCAGCCGAGAGCTCCGCCCGGCTGAAGGTACCGAAGCCGTCCAGCGTCTTCACGCCGAAATAATGCGCCAGCCGGTCGGTTGCCGTCGAGCTGTCGAAAAACGCGCGCGGCACGGGCGAGAGCGCCCCGCCCGACTGTTCGGCGACCTGGCGGAGTTCGCTTTCCTGAAGCAGATTGTCGGCGAGGATCAACTCGCGGGGCGTGACCTGGGCAAGATCTGCAGCCAGGCGCTGGTGATCGGTTTCCGACACCTGGAACGAGCCCGTCGACATGTCGATCCAGGCGAGGCCGTAGACCGCGTCGCCTTCCAGCGATCCGCCCCTCAAGCGGGTCAGCGCCATCAGGTAGTTGTTGGCGCCGGCATCCAGCAGGCGCTCTTCGGTCAGCGTGCCCGGTGTCACCAGCCGGACGACGTCGCGCCGGACGACCGACTTGGCGCCGCGTTTTTTGGCCTCCGCCGGATCCTCGGTCTGTTCGCAGACAGATACCCGGTGGCCCTTGGCGATCAGCTTCTGCAGGTAATCGTCGGCGGCGTGCACCGGCACGCCGCACATCGGGATATCTTCGCCCTGGTGCTTGCCGCGCTTGGTGAGCGTGATGCCGAGCGCCCGGGAGGCGACTTCGGCATCATCGAAGAACAGCTCATAGAAATCCCCCATCCGGTAGAACAGCAGGCTGTCCGGATTGGCGGTCTTGATCTCGATATATTGAGCCATCATCGGCGTGACTTTGGCGTCCGCCGGGGTCTCTAGCTGCGCGCTCTGTCCACTCATCCCTTACACGTAGATCAACCGGCTTTTGAGGGAAAGCGCCGGAAAGCAGATAAGTCGAACGATCCAAAGGAGAAAGCGGGCCGGTTCGCCGCCCGGCTGCATGGCGGGATCCGGCAGACCCGCGGGCCATTCCCCGAAAGGGTAACGGCATCGCCGCTTGAGGCTTCATTTTGCAGCGGATAAGGTCTCGGGCACCACGACACCTTAGATCGTGATCAAGAGGAAACGCCCGCACCATGTCCGCCGACAAGAAATCGACCAAAACCGCCGTCAGCTTCACCGATCAGGAAGCGCTGCAGTTCCATCAGGAAGGCCGGCCCGGAAAGCTGGAAATCTCGCCGACCAAGCCGATGGCCACGCAGCGCGATCTGTCGCTGGCCTATTCTCCCGGTGTGGCGGTGCCGGTGCGGGCCATCGCCGAGGACCCGAGCCGGGCCTATGACTACACCACCAAGGGCAATCTGGTGGCGGTGATTTCCAACGGCTCCGCCATTCTGGGCCTGGGCAATCTCGGCGCTCTCGCCTCCAAGCCGGTGATGGAGGGCAAATCCGTTCTCTTCAAGCGCTTTGCCGATGTGGATTCCATCGACCTCGAGGTCGATACCCAGGAAGTCGAGGAATTCATCAATTCCGTCCGCTATCTGGGACCCTCCTTCGGCGGCATCAACCTAGAGGACATCAAGGCGCCGGACTGTTTCATCATCGAGCAGCGCCTGCGCGAGCTGATGGACATTCCGGTCTTCCACGACGACCAGCACGGCACGGCGATCATCGCCGCCGCCGGTCTCATCAACGCCCTGCACATGACCGGCCGGGACATGAAGGACACCAAGGTCGTCTGCAACGGCGCAGGCGCGGCCGGGATCGCCTGTATCGAACTCATCAAGGCCATGGGCATCCCCCATCAGAACGTCACCCTCTGCGACACCAAGGGCGTGATCTACAAGGGCCGCGAAGAGGGCATGAACCAGTGGAAATCCGCCCATGCGATCGAGACCAAGGCCCGTTCGCTCTACGACGCGCTGAAAGGGGCCGACGTGTTTTTCGGCGTGTCCGCCAAGGGTGCGCTCACCCCGGACATGCTGCGGGTTATGGCGCCGAACCCGATCATCTTCGCCATGGCCAATCCGGATCCGGAAATCACTCCGGAGGAAGCCGCGGCCGTCCGGGACGACGCCATCGTGGCGACCGGCCGGTCCGACTATCCCAACCAGGTGAACAACGTTCTCGGCTTTCCCTATATCTTCCGCGGCGCGCTGGACGTCCAGGCGACCACCATTAATGACGACATGAAGGTGGCCTGCGCCCGGGCGCTTGCCGAACTGGCCCGGGAAGAGGTTCCCGACGAAGTCGCCGCCGCCTATCGGGGCAACCGGCCGAAATTCGGGCCGGAATATATCATTCCGGTGCCGTTCGATCCGCGTCTGATCCACACGATCCCGCCCGCCGTCGCCCAGGCGGCGATGGAATCCGGCGTCGCGCGCCGTCCGATCGTCGACATGGAAGCCTACAAGCAACAGCTTTCCGCCCGGCGCGATCCGGTGGCCGGCACCCTGCAGCGCATCTTCTCGAAGGTCCGTCAGCAGCCGAAGCGGGTGGTTTTCGCGGAAGGCGAGGAGGAGCCGGTGATCCGCGCGGCGACCAGCTTCGTCTCGCAGGGCCTCGGCGAGGCCATCCTGATCGGCCGCGAGGACGAGATCAAGAAAATGGCCCACCAGGCCGGGATCGATATCGACCGGGCGGGGATTTCCATCCAGAACGCCCGTCTTTCCGACCGCAACTCCGACTACGCCCAGTATCTCTACGGCCGCCTTCAGCGCAAAGGCTACCTGCTGCGCGACTGCCAGCGCATGGTCAACAACGACCGCAACTACTGGGGCGCGATCATGGTGGCGCGCGGCGACGCCGATGCCATGGTGACCGGTCTCACCCGGAACTATTCCGTCGCGCTGGACACGGTGAAGGCCACCATCGATCCCAAGCCCGGCCACAGGATCGTCGGCGTGTCGCTGGCGCTCGCCCGCGGCCGCACGGTGCTGATCGCCGATACGGCGGTGATCGACATGCCGACATCCGAGGAACTGGCCGATATCGCCGAGGAAGCCGCCCATGTCGCCCGCAAGCTCGGCTACGAGCCCCGGGTGGCCCTGCTCGCCTATTCCACCTTCGGTCATCCAAGAGGCGAACGCTCCGAAAAGGTCATAGAAGCGGTGCAGATCCTCGACCGGCGCCGGGTCGATTTCGAATATGACGGCGACATGGCCGCCGATGTGGCCCTCAATATGGACCGCATGGCCGCCTATCCCTTCTGCCGCCTGTCGGGACCGGCCAACGTCCTCGTCATGCCGGCGTTCCACTCCGCCTCCATCTCCACGAAGATGCTTCAGGAACTGGGCGGCGCCACCGTCATCGGCCCGCTGCTCGTCGGCTTCGACAAGCCGATCCAGATCGTGCCGCTCGGCGCCAAGGACAGCGACATCGTCAACATGGCGGCGATTGCTGCGTTCAATGTGACGTGATGGTTGGGATTGGGCTTTCCGATCCCGGATCTCCTTTCAGTCGTCCGGGATGACGATGGAGGGTCGTAAAGCGTATCTCAGATCTCGGCCGTCCCGGACTTGATCCGGGACCTCTGTCATAAAGGCCCCGGCGCAAGGCCGGGATGGCGGGAGGAGGGTGGCCTTCCCTCAGGCGAAATCGGTCGACTGGACCCGCTCGATGCCCGCGTCGCCCATCGAGGCCCAGGCAGCGTCCAGCGAGCCGTTCAGGTCGATGGCCCGGCAGGCATCCTCGATAACGGAGACCGTCAATCCGGCTGTCTTTGCGTCCAGAGCGGACCAGCTCACGCAGAAATCGGTCGCCAGCCCGCAGGCATACACCTCCGACAGGCCCCGTTCCTGAAGGTAACCGGTCAAGCCCGTTCTGGTCTTCTTGTCGGCTTCCAGGAAGGTCGAATAGCTGTCGACCTCGCTGTGATAGCCCTTGCGGATAATCAGCTGGGCATGCGGAATATCGAGACCCGGCGCGAGCTCGGCATCCTCGGTTCCCTGGACGCAGTGGTCCGGCCAGAGCACCTGGGTGCCGTAATCCAGCTCGATCGTTTCGAACGGCGCCTTGCCCTCGTGGCTGGAGGCAAAGGAAGTGTGGCCCGGCGTGTGCCAGTCCTGGGTCAGGACCACGTTCTCGAATTTTTTGCTCAGCGCGTTGATGATCGGCACGATCTCGTCGCCCTTTTCCACCGGCAGCGTGCCGCTGGGCAGGAAACAGTTCTGTACGTCGATCACCAGCAGCACCGAAGACGGGCCCGGCGTGATCGTGCCGGCCGCGAGTGCCCCGGAAAGGGATCCGCAGGACAGAGCGGCGCCCGCGCCCGCCGAGATCTTCAGGAAATTCCGGCGCGATTGAAATGAGATTTTGTCGGTCATCAGCCTCTCCATTTCATTAGTACACACTCGATCTTGGTCCAATAGCGCGGCTCTTGCCAGAAGATAGTTTGAGCGCCCTGCCCGAATAAAAGGCATGAGATAAAATCCGGCAATATCGCACCGGGTCATGACGCCGTGCGTGCCGCGCCAGCTGGCGGATGTCATTCCCCTTTTGACAAACCTCTTAACCGGCGATACCTCCAACCCATGACGGAGATAAAAGTCAAAATCTGCGGGCTCAGCACCGAAGAAACCATGGAAGCGGCGCTGGACGCAGGGGCGGATATGGTCGGGCTGATGTTTTTCCCCAAAAGCCCGCGCCACGTGACGCTCAGCGAGGCCTGCCGGCTGGCCGACATGGCCCGCGGCAAGGCGGAGATCGTCGCCGTGACCGTCAACATGGATCTTGACGGCCTGGCGCGGATCAACGAGCTCGTGGCGCCCGACTGGTTTCAGTTTCACGGGCAGGAAACGCCGGAAGCCTGCGCCGCTGCAAAGGTGATGCACGTCAAGAAGGTCATGAAGGCGGTCCCGGTTTCTTGTAAGGAAGATCTGGAACCGGCGCTTTATTATTCGGTGGTGGCGGACGGCATACTGTTCGACGCGAAGCCACCCAAGGGCGCCGACCTGCCCGGCGGCAACGGCGTTGCCTATGACTGGACGCTCCTGAAAGATCTTGACCTGAAGAAGCCCTTCATGCTTTCGGGGGGACTGGATCCCTCGAATGTCGCGGAGGCCATCCGTTTGAGCGGAGTGAAGGCGGTCGACGTCTCCTCCGGCGTCGAGCGGGACAAGGGCGTCAAGGACAGCGATCTCATTCGTGCTTTTCTGGCGGCGGCCAAAAGCGCCTGAAATCCGGGCGATCCCTGCGGGATAAGGAGTTTGTAGCGTGAACGATATGGCCAACAGCATCCGGACGGGTCCGGACGACCGCGGGCATTTCGGCATCTTCGGCGGCCGGTACGTCGCTGAAACGCTGATGCCGCTGATCCTGGACCTGGAGCAGCATTACAAGGACGCCAAGAACGACCCGGCTTTTCATGCCGAGATCGAAAATCTCAACAAGCATTACACCGGCCGTCCCTCGCCGCTTTATTTCGCCGAGCGCCTGACGGAGGAACTCGGCGGCGCGAAGATCTACTTCAAGCGCGACGAGCTGAACCACACCGGCTCCCACAAGATCAACAACTGCCTCGGCCAGATTCTGCTGGCCAAGCGCATGGGCAAGACCCGCATCATCGCGGAGACCGGTGCCGGCCAGCACGGCGTGGCGACCGCGACGGTTTGCGCCCGCTTCGGCCTGCCCTGCGTCGTCTACATGGGCAAGACCGACGTGGAACGGCAGAAGCCGAATGTCTTCCGCATGAAACTGCTCGGGGCGGAGATCGTCCCGGTCACCGCCGGCGCCGGCACGCTGAAGGATGCCATGAACGAGGCGCTGCGCGACTGGGTGACCAATGTCGAGGACACCTATTACCTGATCGGCACGGCGGCCGGCCCGCATCCCTATCCGGAAATGGTGCGCGACTTCCAGTCGGTGATCGGCAAGGAACTGCGCGAGCAGATGATGGAAGCCGAGGGGCGCCTGCCCGATGCTCTCGTGGCGGCCGTCGGCGGCGGCTCCAACGCCATCGGTCTGTTCCATCCCTTCCTCGACGATCAGGACGTGAAGATCTACGGCGTCGAAGCCGGTGGCCGCGGCCTTCAGGGCGAGGAGCACTGTGCGTCGCTCACGGCCGGAAAACCGGGCGTCCTGCACGGCAACCGCACCTATCTGCTTCAGGACTCCGACGGCCAGATCCTGGAAGGCCACTCGATTTCCGCCGGTCTCGACTATCCCGGCATCGGTCCCGAGCATTCCTGGCTGAAGGAGATCGGCCGCGTGGAATACGTGCCTGTGATGGATGACGAAGCCCTGGAGGCCTTCCAGCTTCTGACCAGGGTCGAAGGCATCATCCCGGCGCTGGAGCCGGCCCATGCTTTGGCGCATGTCATCAAGCTGGCGCCGCAGATGGGCAGGGATCAGATCCTGGTGATGAACCTGTGCGGCCGCGGCGACAAGGACGTCTTTGCCGTCGGCAACATGCTGGGGTTCGATATCTGAATCTCACCCTCTTTCAGATCGGATCAGGGCCGCACGCCGGATGGCGCGCGGCCTTTTATTTTGCCCGGATCGGTTTGGCGGTCAGAGCCGCCTGCAGAAGCTCCTGCCGGCCGCGGGCATCCAGATGCGCCGCCTGCCGCAGAAGGGCGGGATCGGTATTCCGGCCGGCATCGGCGGCCGGGGCCGTGCGCGAAGCAAGTCCGATATTGAAATCTTTCATGCGCCGCCAAAGCTTTTCGCTGAGCGGCGTGGGGGCTGGCTCGAAGAGGGAATGGGCCAATTTCAGCTCCTTATTGTTTATTCGATGGCTTTGGAGTTTCCCTAAACTAAGCGCACAGAGTGCATTTTTCCAGCCTGGAATATTGCGTATCTCGCAATCCAGTCATGCAGTGGAAGCAGGCCTGCCCTGCGGGAACAGCCATTGCTGCACTGCAAAATATTCATAAGGTCCGGTTCCGGCGGAGATTTCCCTTCGCCGGACACGTGATTCAGCCGGTTTTCAAGATGAGTATTTTGCAGGCTATTCTTTTGAGCGCTCCCTCCGCTGCCCCGCTCGCAACCGTTTTCCGGGGTTCCGGCGGACCGTTTCTGCGTGCCGGCCGCGCCCGACCCATCCGCAGCGAACACATCTACCGCAGCGATGCGGACTTCCGGGCGGCCGGTCTGATCGATTATCCGAGCAAGTAATCCTGCCCCGAGCCTGCCAGTCTATGCCTGCGGCGCCCGAATGGGCCCGTTTGTGCATTGTTGGATTGACATCGCGCATGCTGCCCCCGTACATCGCAGGAACCGAAAAAGCCTGCGGGACAAGGGAGCAGGCTCAGGAAGGGTAGTTGTGAATGACGCAAACGCGTATCGACCGCCGTTTTAAGGCCTGTGCGGATGCCGGCCGGCCGGCGCTGGTCACCTTTATCACCGCCGGGGACCCGGATCTTGAGACCTCGCAAGCCGTACTGAACGCCCTTCCCGCCGCCGGTGCCGACGTCATCGAACTGGGCATGCCCTTTTCCGATCCGATGGCCGAAGGCATTCCGGTCCAGCTTGCCAACCAGCGGGCGCTCGCCGCCGGCCAGACCATGGACAAGACCCTGGACATGGTCCGCGAATTCCGCAGACAGGATCAGGACACGCCGATCGTCCTGATGGGCTACTACAATCCGATCTATGTGCGCGACCCGAAGAAATTCGTTCAGGTTGCCCGGGACGCCGGCGTCGACGGTTTCATCATCGTCGACCTTCCCGCGGAAGCCGACGACGAGCTGTGCATTCCGGCGATGGAGGCGGGTCTGAACTTCATCCGCCTGGCAACGCCGACCACGAACGACAAGCGCCTTCCCGCCGTTCTGGCCAATACCTCCGGTTTCGTCTATTACGTCTCCGTGACCGGTATTACGGGTGCCAACATTGCCGATACGGGCCGGGTCACGGCCGCCGTCAACCGCATCAAGGGCCATACGGATCTTCCCATCGCGGTCGGTTTCGGTGTCAAGACGGCGGATCAGGCGGCTATTATCGGCAAGGATGCGGACGGCGTCGTCGTCGGTTCGATACTGGTCAATGCCATCCGCGACAGCCTGGACGAGGCCGGCAGGGCGACGGAGCGGACCGTTCAGGCGGTCGCCGATCTCGTTGCCGATCTGGCATCCGGCTGCGCGAGAGCGCGCTCGACCTGACCTCAGGTGCTTGTATCTGGCTGCTTGACCTTGACCGCTTGCGCCGGGCACCCTGAATTGAAGGATTTCCGGCGGACCCCATATTTCCGCCAGTGGTTAACCGGAGCGCCGGCAGCGCTCAAACTGACGGGACGCGTTTGACGTGAACTGGATCAATTCTATCGTACGCCCCAAGATCCGGGATCTTTGGAAAAAGCGTGAGGTTCCGGAAAACCTCTGGATCAAATGCCCGGAAACCGGCGAGATGGTGTTCCACCGGGACCTGGAAGCCAATCTCTGGGTGATTCCGAATTCCGGTCATCACATGCGCATGCCAGCGCGCAGGCGATTGGAAAGCTTTTTCGACGGCGGCCATTTCACGCGCGTCGAGACCCCGGACGTGCACGCCGACCCGCTCAAGTTCCGCGACAGCAAGCGTTACACGGAACGCCTGAAGGACGCCCGGTCGAAAACCGGTGAGGAAGAAGCCGTTCACGTTGCCCAGGGCAAGGTCAAGGGCATGGAGATCACCGTCGCCGTTCAGGATTTCAGCTTCGTCGGCGGCTCTCTCGGCATGGCCGTGGGCGAAGCCATTCTCGCCGGCATGCTCAAGGCGGTGAAGGACAAGACGCCGTTCGTGATGTTCGTCGCCTCCGGCGGCGCCCGCATGCAGGAAGGCATCCTCTCCCTTATGCAGATGCCGCGCACGACCGTCGGCGTCCAGATGCTGCGCGACGCCGGACTGCCCTATATCGTCGTCCTGACCAACCCGACCACCGGCGGCGTTTCCGCGTCCTACGCCATGCTGGGCGATGTCCAGATCGCCGAGCCGGGCGCGCAGATCGGCTTTGCCGGCCGGCGCGTGATCGAGCAGACGGTCCGCGAGAAACTTCCGGAAGATTTTCAGACCGCCGAATATCTACTCGACCACGGCATGATCGACATGGTCGTGCCGCGCCAGCAGATGAAGGAAACCGTCGCCCGGATCTGCGGCATCCTGATGAAGCGGGACGTCGAGCCGCCGCAAATGGCGCTTGAGGCGCCGAAGAAACCGGAACCGGAGGCGGAAGCCAAACCGGCCGAACCGGTTGAAGAACCTGCCAAGGAATCCGAACCAGCCAAATAGGCGCTTTCTTTCACCTGAAAATGTCGCGAAAGCGTCACGAGGCGCCCAATCCGGGCTGTTTGCTTGTCAGGCGGCCCGCCATCTCTTAAACGCGTATCTCATGCTGAACACGGGAAAGAGGGATCCTTCGGAGGGAACCCTGGATCAGATCACCATAATTCTTGACCGGCTGTTTGCGCTGCATCCGAAGGAAATCGACCTTTCGCTCGCACGCATGCACAGGCTGCTGGCGGCTCTCGGCCATCCGGAACGGCGTCTGCCGCCGATCATCCATATCGCCGGGACCAACGGCAAGGGCTCGGTGACGGCGACCATGCGCGCGGTTCTCGAAGCCTCGGGAAAACGCTGCCACGTCTACACCTCGCCCCATCTCGTTTCCTTCAACGAGCGTATCCGGCTCGGCACGGACGGCAAATTCGTCTCCGATCCGATGCTCTATGATGTGCTGCAGCGCTGCGAGGCAGCCAACGCCGGCGAGGAAATCACCTTTTTCGAGATCACCACGGCCGCGGCCTTCCTGCTCTTCGCCGAACAGCCGGCGGATATCCTGCTCCTGGAGGTGGGTCTCGGCGGGCGTCTGGACGCCACCAATGTGATCGACCGGCCGCTGGCGACCGTGATCACGCCGGTGTCGCTGGATCACGAGAATTTTCTTGGCGACGATGTCGCCGATATCGCTGCGGAAAAGGCAGGTATCATCAAGCGGGACGTGCCGGTCGTCTGCGCGGCCCAGGAAGACGCCGCGCTCCGTGTGATCGAACGCCAGGCCGCCCGTCATCACGCGCCGCTCGGCATCTACGGCCAGGATTTTTCCGCCGAGGAGGATCAGGGCCGCCTGGCCTATCAGGACGGTGAGGAACTGATCGATCTGCCTCTGCCGGTCCTGAACGGGCGCCATCAGTTCGCCAATACCGGCCTGGCGCTCGCCACCTTGAAGGCCGCCGGACTGCTGCCGGATGCCGATACCATCGCGAAGGGCCTGAAATCGGTGAACTGGCCCGGCCGGCTCCAGCCGCTCACCCACGGCCCGCTCTTCGATCTCTGCCCGGAAGGCTCCGAAGTCTGGGTGGATGGCGGGCACAATCCCGGCGCCGGTGTCTCCATCGCCCAGTTCATGGGGGAGCAGGAAGAACGTGCGCCCCGTCCGCTTTATCTCGTATCCGGCATGCTTGCGACCAAGGATCCCATCGGCTTCTTCAGGCCGTTCGATGGATTGGTCCGCCATGTGGGCACCGTGCCGATCTCCTCGACGACGACGGCGAGATCGCCGGAAGACCTCGCCGACCTGGCCCGCTGCGCCGGGCTGGAAGCGACACCGTTCCAATCGCTGGATGCGGCACTTGCCGATGTGGCAGCTTGTGCCGAAAAGGATGGCGAACCGCCGCGGATCCTGATCTGCGGATCGCTTTATCTTGCCGGTGAGGCCCTGGCACGCAACGCGATGGCTCCGGAGTGAAAATCACCGGTATCTGCCTGAAGGAGGCCGGTCTGATGTTTGGAAAATTCAAGGTTTCTGCCGGGCTTACCGGCCTGATTGCCGGCATTCTTGTGATGTCCGCACCGGTGTCGGCCCTCACCGGGCAGTATGAAACGCCGCCGGAGCAGGACCCGGCCGCGGTTCTGGACGGCAAGCAGCTCGGTCCGGGCTACGCCGTGCTCGCACCCGTGCGCAGCGACGGTTTCCTGCGCATCTACCAGCTCCAGACGGATCTCGGCGTCGAGCCGGTCGAGGGGGACGGCCTGCTGCAACTGCGGCTTGCCGAAATCAGGGCTCTGGTCGCTCTCGACAGCCTCAAGAACGACGCCAGCTTTGTCGACGGGCTGAAAGAGGCGGCGAAAAAACCGGTTGAATTCGTCGAAAGCACCGTAACGGATCCGGTCGGGACCGCCAAAAGCACAGTCTCCGGGGTCGGACGCATGTTCGGCCGGCTGACCAAAGGGGTCGAGGAAGCCGTGAGCGGCAAGGGCGGGTCCCCGGCAGACATCGCCAGGACCATTACCGGTCAGGCCCAGGCCCGGCGGGAACTGGCCGTGGAGCTGGGCGTCGACCCTTATACGTTCTACAAGCCGCTTTCGGACAAGCTCGACGAAACCGCTTCCGTCACCACTGCGGGCAGCTGGACCGTCACAGCGATCACCAGCCTGCTTCCCGGCGGCCTGATCGTGAACACGATGCGGACGGCGGACGATTTTCGCAACCTGATCGTCGACAGCACGCCGGCGGAGCTGGAGGAACGGACGGCGGAAACCTTCCGCAAAGCGGGAATTTCCGACCCGACCATCGCCAGGATCGCCGCCAGCCCGTTCTATACCGAATCCGAAAAGGCGGCGATCGCCTACCAGCTTCAGGCCATGCCGGGTGTGCAGGATCTCGACCTCCTGGTCGCCAAGGCTGCGGAAGCCGAAAGCCGGGACGTCGCCTATTTCCAGCTTCGGCGGGTCGTGCTGATCGAAACCTACAACAGAACCGTGTCCGGCCTCGGCGACATCAAGCTCGTGTCCGGCGTCCCGATCGCCATCCGGCGCGACGGCCTCGCGGCCATCGTCATGCCGCTCGACATGGTGGCCTGGACCCAGACCGTCGCCCAGACCTTCTCCGCCATGCACGAAGGCCTCGCCGGCCTGCCCTTCCCGCCTTCCGGCGTGGATTTCCTGATCACCGGCGACCTGACCCCCATGGCCGCCGAACGCATCGCCTCTTTCGGCTGGTCGATCACCGGCAACTACCCGATGCCGCAGGGGCCGGTGCACTGAGGCTGTGAACAAAGATGTCGCCGACGCGGATCAGTGGAACGACCCGGCGGCTTGGCAGGAAACTGCGGGCTGACCAGACGAAGGGCGAAAAGGCTCTGTGGCGGGTACTGCGGGAATTGAAAGCCGACGGCGTGCACATGCGGCGGCAGGCGCCTATCGGCCCGTATGTAGCTGATTTCGTAGCTTTTTCCCATCGGATTGTCATCGAAATTGACGGCGATGTTCATGTTCTGCCGGAGCAGGCAAGACATGATGAAAAACGCGAGACGTGGCTGAGAGAACAGGGATTCGAGGTCCTGCGGTACAGTTCGCTCGACGTTGAGGAGAATCCGGAGGGCGTTTTCCTGGATATCAGGACGAGGCTGGGTTTGGAGGGATAATCGTACTCCCACCCGCTTCATTGCCGGAGTTTACCCCCACCCCTAACCCCTCCCCACAAGGGGGAGGGGAATTCCGCCTCACCTGCATTGAGCGTTTCGGTCTCCAATTAACGGTTACTGGCACCGAGGAAAAAGCCAACGAGCACAGCCTAATCCCCCTCCCCCTTGTGGGGAGGGGTTAGGGGTGGGGGTAAACTCCGAATTGAAGAGGTGGGATAACTCCCTCGAAATGCTTCAACCTTTCAGACACACTCCAGCACCGGCCCCGACAACCCGCTTTCCCAGCCGAGGATGGCGCGTTTGCGGGTGAGGCCCCAGTGGTAGCCGCCGAGCTTGCCGCCCTTTGCCAGAACCCTGTGGCAGGGAACGACGAAGGAGATCGGATTGCGGCCGACCGCCGTTCCGACGGCCCGCGAAGCCTTGGCATTGCCGAGGGAGGCGGCGACGTCGGAATAGGTGGTGACCGTGCCCATGGGAATGTTGAGAAGCGTCTGCCAGACACGGATTTCGAAATCCGTGCCGATCATGACGATGTTCAACGGTTGATCTTCGACCCACTGCGCCGGATCGAACACCCGGCCGGCATAGCCCGCCGTTGCTTCCTGATCGTGGACATAGTGGGCCGCCGGCCAGCGGCCGCACATGTCTTCCAGGGCGGCTTCTTCCTTGCCCGGGTCGGCAAACCCGAGACCGGCGAGACCCTTGTCGGTTGCCATGACGAGCACCTGCCCGAACGGCGAGGGATGAAAGCCGTAGGCGATCTTCAGGCCGCTGCCCCGGTTCCGGTAATCGCCCGGGGTCATCGCCTCATGGGTGACGAAAAGATCGTGCAGGCGGGAGGAACCGGACAGGCCGACCTCGTAGGAAGCATCCAGAACGCTGGCGGAATCGCGCAGCAGCGCCTTGGCGTGATCGAGGGTGATCGCCTGCAGGAACTGCTTCGGCGTCAGACCCGCCCAGCGCGAAAACACCCTTTGGAGCTGGATCGGCTGCAGGCCGGCTTCCTTGGCAAGGTCCTCCAGCGAAGGCTGGTCGCGCCAGTCGCGGGTGATCCGTTCCAGGGTTTGCCGGACGACGGTATAATTCTTGGCGGCTTCTTCGCCAACCGAAATCGGCCGGGGTTCGGGCGCGATGCTGGCAAGATCGATGGCTTTGGTCATGTCGGACACTTCATATCTTGAATTCTGGTCCGATTTTAGCCGCCTCAAGCAGCGGGCGCGACCCGATTTGCGAGGGTCCTCACCCGGGAATGTTCTTGAATTCGCTGGCCGGCACCGCCGGTCCCTTGCGAGTGGTCAGGAGCAGGTTCGTTTCCGTCCCGGCAACGCCGTCGATCAGCCGGATCCGGTTGAGCGCGTCGTCGAAGGCGGCAAGATCCCGCGTGGCAATGTCCAGGACGAGATCCCATCGGCCGTTGGTGGAATGGATCGCCCGGACCTCGGTCATCGCGCCCAGGGCGCGGATCACGGGTTCGGTGTTGTGTCCGTCGATCAGGACCAGGGTGACCGCACGGATCGGCAGGTCGCGCCAGTCGTCGCGCAGGACGGCGGTGAAGCCGAGGATTTCGCCGGACGCCTCGAGCCGTTCCATGCGCGCCCGGACCGTTGCGCGCGACACCTTCAGATCACTTGCCAAATCGGACACCGATCTTCGGCCGTCATGGCGCAAAAGCGTGATTAAGCGCAGGTCGAGATCGTCCATTGTGCCATTTCGATCAAATAGAGTGATCATTATGATAAATCCGGTTGCACATTTGATCAAGTCGCCGGATTTACACTGCCGCGGCATTTCCGCACGCTTGGGAAGCAAGAGATTCGGGCGGAGGATGACGTGACCGTCGTCAGGAAAGAGATCGTGCTTGTCGGCGCACCCGTCGACGAAGGCGCGGGGCAAAGAGGTTGCGTGATGGGGCCGGATGCCTACCGGACCGCCGGCCTGAAAGGCATGCTTGAAGCGCTCGGCCATTCGGTTGCCGATCACGGCAATGTCAGCCCGGCACAGATCGGCAATCTCCGGTCTCCCAATCCGGTCCTGAAGAATTACGGCGCCTATGTCGCCTGGACGCGGGCGCTCCATGTCAAGGCGGCCGATCTAGGCGCTTCCCAGGCCTTTCCGATCTATCTGGGTGGCGATCACGCCATGGCCGCCGGGTCCGTTTCGGGCCAGGCGAAAGCGGCCGCGGCGCAGGGCCGCCCGCTCTTCGTGCTCTGGCTCGATGCCCATTCGGATTTTCACACCTTCGACAGCACGGCAAGCGGCAATCTCCACGGCACGCCGCTGGCTTTCCTCTGCGGCTTGCCCGGGTTCGACGACCTGCTTGGAACGCCGCTTCAGCACACGCTCAAGCCGGAGAATGTCGAGATCCTGGGGGCCCGGTCCATCGACCCGGAAGAGCGGGACCTGCTGCGCAGCCATGGAGTGCGCGTCAGCGACATGCGCCGGATCGACGAGGAAGGCATCACGCCGATCCTGGAACCGTTCCTTGAGCGGGTGCAGGCATCGAACGGGCTTTTGCATGTCAGCCTGGACGTCGATTTTCTCGATCCGGAGATCGCCCCTGCCGTCGGCACCACCGTTCCGGGCGGTGCGTCCTTCCGTGAGGCCCACCTGGTCATGGAAATGCTCCACGACAGCGGCCTCGTCACCTCTCTCGATCTGGTCGAACTCAACCCTTTCCTGGATGAACGCGGACGAACCGCGCGCCTGATGGTCGATCTCGCCGGCAGCCTTTTCGGCCGCCGCATCTTCGACCGCCCGACACAAAGCTTCTAGAGGATCCCGAAATGTCAGCCATCAACCTGAAGCCGTCCGACCTCGCCTATGTGCCGTTTGTCAGCGTCGACAACATGATGCGCAACGTGCGCGCCGTCGGCGTTGAGACCTTCCTGCGCGGCATCGCGGACTATATCGAGCATGACTTCCTGCGCTGGGAAAGCTTCGACAAGAAACCGCGCATTCCGGCACATGCGCCGCAGGGCGTGATCGAGCTGATGCCGACCAGCGACGGCAAGACCTTCGGCTTCAAATATGTCAACGGCCATCCGGGCAACACCCGCGACGGCCTGCAGACGGTCACCGGTTTCGGGGTGCTGTCCAACCTGAAGACCGGTTACCCGGTCCTGTTCACCGAGATGACCATCCTGACCGCCCTGCGCACGGCGGCGAATTCGGCGCTGGCGGCGAAATATCTGGCGCCGAAGCGCGCGACCACCATGGCGGTGATCGGCAACGGCGCCCAGTCCGATTTCCAGTGCCTGGCCTTCAAGGAACTGCTCGGCATCACCGATATCCGCGCCTATGACATTGAAAAGGCCGCCAGCCTGCGCCTTGCCCGCAACCTGATGGAGTCCGGTCTGAACGTCACCATCTGCAAGACGCCGGAAGACGCGATCGAGGGCGCGCAGATCATCACCACCGTGACGGCGGACAAGAAACTGGCGACCATCCTGACGGACAACATGATCGGCTCCGGCGTGCACATCAACGCCGTCGGCGGCGATTGCCCGGGCAAGACCGAGTTGCACAGGGACATCCTGCTGCGCTCCGACATCTTCGTCGAATTTCCGGACCAGACGCATATCGAGGGTGAGTTCCAGCAGCTCGACCGGGATCATCCGGTCACCGAACTCTGGCAGGTCTATGCGGGAAAGGCGCCGGGCCGGACATCGGAAGACCAGATCACCTTGTTCGACAGCGTCGGGTTCGCCATCGAGGATTTCGCCGCGCTCCGCTATGTGCGCGACCTGCTCCCGAAGACCCGCCATTTCGAGAAGCTCGATCTTCTGGCCGATCCGGACGATCCGCGCGACCTCTACGGCATGGTCCTGCGCTCGGCTGCCTGCGACGACGACAAGGCGGCGTGAGGCTGGCCCGGCTCAGCAGAGTTTGCGGCTCATCCTTCGAGACGCCGCTTCGCGGCTCCTCAGGATGAAGCTGAGTATTTTTGAAGGTCATTCAGCGGATGCTGCAACTGGAGTCCTCATCCTGAGGAAGCGCGAAGCGCTGTCTCGAAGGATGGGCCGCTTGCTTCGGCTACCAGGAGCACCAATCGCTTTACAGCGCGACCTCTGACAGCGCCGCGTCGATTTCCGCGACGACGGCCTCTGCGGCCGCTCGCGGGTCCGCGGCGGCATTCACCGGGCGGCCGACGACCAGGTAGTCGCTGCCCGCCTGGATCGCGTCCGCAGGCGTCATGACACGGCGCTGGTCCCCGGCCGCGCTGCCGGCCGGGCGGATGCCCGGTGTCACGATGACAAGGTCATCGCCGAGGATCGGCCGCAGCCTGCGGGATTCGGTCGCGGCGCAGACGATGCCGCCCATGCCCACGGCTTTTGCGTCCCTCGCCCGCGTTTCCACCACATCCGCAAGCGGGCCGCGATATCCGGCCGCCTGAAGATCCGCCTCGTCCATGGAAGTCAGCACCGTCACGCCCAGCAGGCACAGGTTCGGGTTGCCCTCTTCCGCCAGCCCCTTTACCGCCGCCCGCATGGTTTTCGGGTAAGCGTGCAGCGTCATGAAGGTCACGCCCATCTTGGCCACGTTGCGTACGGCCTTGGTGATGGTGTTGTCGATGTCGTGAAGCTTGACGTCCAGGAAGACCTTGGTGCCGCCGGAAGCCAGTTCGCGCGCGAAATCCAGCCCGCCGGCGAATTGCAGCTCCATGCCGATCTTGTAGACACCGACCTTGCCTTCCGTCTGTTTGACCAGCGTTTCGGCTTCGCGGACCGTCGGGACGTCGAGCGCCACGATCAGGTGGTCGAGCGCTGTTTTTGGGGCGTAGGGGCTCTTCGGCATGAAGGGGTCTCCTGATTTGGGCGGGGGGATGGCCCGTTCTTACCATTTCGGGGCTTGAGATGCCAGAACCGGGAAAGGGCGGCCCGGGTTGGGAGCTAGGCGCGGCCGGATTGCTCGAATTCCGCAAAGGCGTCCTTGTAATCCGGATGCCAGCGGGAGAGCGGCGGGCGGTTCTCGATGATATCGCCGATCGACCATTCGGCCCTGAGCCGGTCCCGCGTGCTGTCGACGTCATTGTCCGGACAGAGAATATAGAAATCGCCCGCCGACATGCGGCCGATGAAATAGTCGACCGTCTGTTCGCTGGTCCAGGCCGCCGCCGGCTTTTCCGGAAAATGCGCGCCGGTCATGCCGGTATAGGTGAAGCCCGGCACGAAGAGATGCACCGAAATCGGCGCACCGGCCTCGCGCAACTCATGCGCAAGCTGTTCGCTGAGAACCTTCACCGCCGCTTTGGTGGCGTTGTAGCCCGGGTTGCCCGGAGGCGTGGTGATGCCCTGCTTGGAGCCGGTATTGACGATCACCGCCGGGCGGCCGGCATCGATCATGCGCTGGGTGAAGGCCTGAACCCCGCGCAGAACGCCGAAGAAGTTGATGTCCATCAGCTTCGTCCAGTTGTCCATCTGCCTCCACGCAGTGGTCGGCAGGCTGATGCCGGCGTTGTTCATCAGAACCGCGACGGGCCCTTTCGCGAAGGCCTTGTCCGCCAGGGCGTTGACCTGCGCGGTGTCGCCCACATCGGTGGGAACGGCGAACACCGCCGCATCCGCATGCGCCGCTGCGCGGACGGTTTCCGCCGCCGCCTCGAGTTTCGTGCCCGGCAGGTCGGCCAGGACGACCCCCAGTCCGGCTTCGGCGAAACGGACGGCTGCCGCCAGCCCGACACCGCTTGCCGCCCCGGTCACGACGGCCAGGCCGCCTTGTGAAACTGCGTCTTTGTACATGATCGGTCTCGCTTCTTTCCGGGTACTGGCCGGGATTTGGCCGGGTGTTGATAGGGAGGCTCCGGCAAGGGCCGGGAGGGCCGCGACTCTAGATAGGCGTCTCGGCGGCGCTTTCACCTCGAAGACACTATTTCATTAGGCGGTTCAGGCTGCTACAACACCGCCGGTTCGTCACCTTGAAAAAGGACAACAGCATATGCGCACGGCGAGTGTATCGCGCGATACGAAAGAAACCCGCATTTCGGTTGAGGTCAACCTGGACGGCACGGGCGTCTACGACGTCCAGACCGGCGTCGGGTTTTTCGATCATATGCTGGAACAGCTTTCGCGCCATTCGCTGATCGATATCAAGGTCCGTGCCGAGGGCGACACCCATATCGACTTCCACCATACCGTCGAGGACACCGGCATTGCGCTGGGCCAGGCGATTTCCAGGGCACTGGGCGGCATGGCGGGCATCACCCGCTACGGCGACACCCATCTCGCCATGGACGAAGCGCTCACCCGTTGCGCGCTGGACGTCTCGGGCCGTCCGTTCCTTGTCTGGGACGTGCGTTTCGACCGGCCGAAGATCGGCGAATTCGATACGGAACTGTTCGAGGAGTTCTTCCGGGCCTTCGCGATGAATGCCGGGATTACCCTTCATATTGCCAATCTTTACGGTTCCAATTGCCACCATATCGCGGAAACCTGCTTCAAGGCCGTGGCCCGCACCCTGCGCAAGGCGATCGAGATCGATCCGAGGCAGGCGGACCGCGTTCCGACCACCAAGGGCCAGTTGGGCGGCTGACGGACGGACTGACAAGATGAGCACCTTTGTTGTGATGGCTCCGCCGGAATTCGAGGATCTGGCGGGAGATCCGCGTCAGACCGACCGGCTTGCCTTCGTACCGGACAGGTTCTCCTTTCTGGCTTTTCTGTTCTCGGCCATCTGGCTGCTGTTCCACCGTATGTGGCTGGTATTGCTCGGCTATCTTGCAATAACGCTGGTCGTCGAGCTGCTCACGCTGACGATTGCCGACCAGGCCACGGGCATCGTCGCCCTGATCGTGTCGCTGCTCTTCGGTTTCGAGGCGCAAGCCCTGCGCCGCTGGTCGCTTGAACGCAAGGGCTGGCGGGTTGTCGGCATCGTCGACGGCAGGAGCCAGGCCGAAGCCGAATTGCGCTTCCTGCACAAGGCCGGTGAGAAGATCGGCGAACACCCAACCCCATCCAGAATGCGACCCGAGCGCCCGCGTCCGGCTCCCCCGCCGATCGTTCCGAGGGTCGGCAGCGAGCAGGTCGTCGGTCTGACGCTCGGTCCGGAGACCCGTCAATGACAATTGCGATTATCGACTACGGTTCGGGCAATCTGCGCTCGGCGGAAAAGGCATTTGAGCGCGCGGCGCGCGCGCGTGCCCATATGCCGGACGTGATCGTCACCGCCGATCCGGAGCGGGTGCTGAAAGCCGACTATGTGGTTCTGCCCGGCGTTGGCGCCTTCGCGGACTGCAAGCGCGGCCTGTGGGCGGTAGAAGGCATGCCGGAGGCGCTGGAAGAAGCGGTCCGCGTCAGGGGCAAGCCGTTTTTCGGCATCTGCGTCGGCATGCAGCTCATGGCAGGCCGCGGCCTGGAATTCGAGACGGTCGAAGGCCTCGGCTGGGTCGAGGGCGACGTGACGGCGATGAAACCGGCCGATCCGTCCCTGAAGATCCCGCATATGGGCTGGAACACCATCGATGTCCGTCCCGGCCGCCATCCGGTGCTCAAGGATATCGACACCGGCCCGGATGGGCTGCACGCCTATTTCGTCCACTCCTACCACTTCGCCTGCGCCAACGAGGCGGATCTGCTGGCAACCTTCGATTACGCCGGCACGTTCACCGCGATGGTGGCGACGGACAACATGATCGGCACCCAGTTTCACCCGGAAAAGAGCCAGCGGCTGGGCCTTGAGCTGATCGCCAACTTTCTGGACTGGAAACCGTAAGCCGGAGGAAACATGAGCAAGGGTTACTGGATTGCCCGCGTCGATGTGAACATGCCCGACGACTACCACAAATACGCCGATGCGGCGAAACCGGCCTTCGAAAGGTTCGGAGCCAGGTTCCTGGCGCGGGGCGGCAAGTCGCATGCGATCGAAGGCCCGGGACGGGCGCGCAACGTCGTCCTCGAATTCCCGAGCTTTCAGCATGCCGTCGATTGCTACAATTCGCCCGAATACCAGCAAGCGGTCAAAATCCGCCAGCAGATTGCCGATGGCGAAATCGTTATCGTCGAAGGGCTCTGATCCGTCATGATTCTCTTTCCCGCCATCGATCTGAAGGATGGCCAGTGCGTCCGCCTGAAGCTCGGCGACATGGACCAGGCGACCGTGTTCAACGACGACCCCGGCGCCCAGGCGAAGGCGTTCCAGGACCAGGGCTTCGAATGGCTGCATGTGGTCGACCTGAACGGCGCCTTTGCCGGCGAAAGCGTCAACGGCACGGCGGTCGACGCCATTCTCTCAGCGACCGGCAATCCTGTGCAGCTCGGCGGCGGGATCAGAAGCCTGCATCATATCGAGACCTGGCTGTCCAAGGGCATCACCCGGGTCATCCTCGGCACCGTCGCCGTGCGCGATCCGGAACTGGTGAAGGAAGCCTGCCGGAAATTCCCGGGCAAGGTCGCAGTCGGCATCGACGCCAAGGGCGGCTATGTCGCCGTCGAGGGCTGGGCGGAAACCTCCGAGCTGACCGCCATCGATCTCGCCGGACGCTTCGAGGATGCCGGCGTTTCGGCGATCATCTATACCGATATCGACCGCGACGGCGTCCTGAAGGGCCTGAACATCCCGTCGACGCTGGAACTGGCCCGGTCCGTCTCGATTCCGGTGATCGCCTCCGGCGGCCTGGCCTCGATCGACGACATCCATAGGCTTCTGGAACCCGACTGCGAAATCCTGGAAGGCGCCATTTCCGGCCGGGCGCTTTACGATGGGCGTCTCGACCCGGCTGAAGCGATGGATCTCATCCTGGCTCAACGGAGCAAAGCATCATGACCTTGAAAGCCCGCGTGATCCCGTGTCTCGACGTCAAGGACGGCCGCGTCGTCAAGGGCGTCAATTTCGTCGATCTGGTCGATGCCGGCGACCCGGTGGAAGCCGCCAAGGCCTATGACGCCGCGGGCGCGGACGAACTCTGCTTTCTGGACATCACCGCCAGCCATGAGGGCCGGGACACGATCTACGACGTGGTCCGGCGCACGGCGGAAGCCTGCTTCATGCCGGTGACCGTCGGCGGCGGCGTGCGCACGGTCGAAGACATCCGCAAGCTGCTGATCGCCGGCGCCGACAAGGTGTCGATCAACACGGCGGCGGTGAAGAACCCGGACTTCGTGCGCGAAGCGGCGGAAAAGTTCGGCGCGCAATGCATCGTCGTCTCGATCGACGCCAAGCAGGTCAACGAACCGGGCGAGCCGGAAAGGTTCGAGATCTTCACCCATGGCGGACGCACGCCGACCGGCATCGACGCGGTGGAATTCGCCAGGAAGGTCGTCGAACTGGGCGCGGGCGAGCTTCTGGTCACCTCCATGGACCGGGACGGCACGAAAGCCGGTTATAATATCGCGCTCACCCGGGCGATTGCCGACGCGGTTCCCGTTCCGGTCATTGCTTCGGGCGGTGTCGGCACGCTGGATCACCTGGTCGAGGGCGTTCGAGACGGCCATGCCACGGCTGTGCTCGCGGCCTCGATCTTCCATTTTGGGGAATTTACAATTCAGGAAGCCAAGCACCATATGAGCGACGCGGGCATTCCCATGCGCCTGGACGCCTGATGCCCTTTCTGCCTGACGAAGTAACCAAGGCTCTAGCCAAATGACCAAGTTCACTCTGGACGATCTGGATGCCATAATTGCTGCACGTGCGAAGAGCGCGGACGAGAAGTCCTATACGCGCAAGCTCGTCAACAAGGGCGTGGCGAAATGCGCCCAGAAACTGGGAGAGGAAGCGGTTGAGGCGGCGATTGCCGCAGTGAGGGAAGACAGGGAAGAATTGACGGCGGAAGCCGCCGATGTGCTTTATCATTTGTTGGTGGTTCTTGCCGTATCCAATATCCCCCTCGGGGATGTCATGAAGGAGCTCGCGAGCCGCACGGGACAGACCGGACTTGAAGAAAAGGCGTCCCGGCCGCAGGAGTGAACGGTTCCGCCAGTCAACCGCCGCAGCAAGGACTGCGAAAGAGATGGATCAGAAAGTCGCCACGGCCCTGGACATGGATTTGTCCCCCTACCGGGTGTTCACCGAACGCCAGTGGGCCCGGTTGCGCGCCGACACGCCGATGACGCTCTCCGCCCATGAGGTGGCGCAGCTCCAGGGTCTGAACGCTCCGGTTTCCATGGAGCAGGTCGAGACCATCTACCTGCCGCTGTCCCGCCTGCTCGCCTTCTACGCCGAGGCCATGGTCTCTATCCACCAGGCGACACAGAACTTCCTCGGCACGCTTGACGGCAAGACGCCCTTCATCATCGGCGTCGCGGGTTCGGTTTCCGTTGGCAAATCCACCACCTCCCGCGTGCTGCGCGAGCTTCTGGCCCGCTGGCCGGCAAGCCCCAAGGTGGACCTGATCACCACCGACGGTTTCCTTTATCCGAACGCAATCCTGGAAGCCGAAGGGCTGATGACCAAGAAGGGCTTTCCGGAAAGCTTCGACCGGCCCCGCCTGCTGAAATTCCTGTCGGACATCAAGGCCGGCAAGCGCCATGTGCGCGCGCCCGTCTATTCGCACTTCTATTACGACGTCATGCCCGGTCACACGGTAACCGTCGACCGGCCGGATGTCCTGATCGTCGAGGGCCTTAACGTCCTGCAGACGCGGGAACTGCCGAAGGACGGCCGCGCGGTGCCGTTCGTCTCGGACTTCTTCGATTTCTCCGTCTATATCGACGCGGACGAGGATCTGCTGCTGAAATGGTATGTCGACCGCTTCATGCGGCTCAGGGAGACGGCCTTCCGCGATCCCGGATCCTATTTCCATAAATATTCGCGCATCACAGACGAGGAAGCCGTCGAGACGGCCAACCGGATCTGGAACGAGATCAACCTGGTCAACCTGCGCGAAAACATCCTGCCGACCCGTCCCCGCGCCGACCTGATCCTGACCAAGGATGCCAGCCATCAGATCGCCAAGGTCGCCCTGCGCCGGATCTGACATCCGGATGGCAATGGGGCGACCTTCTTGCGTCCCGGCATCAGAAGAAGTCGCGCAGCCTGTTCAGGACGAAGCGCGGTGCTTCAAGTTGCGGCAGATGACCCGTATGCGGCAGGGTTTCGAAAATCGATTGCGGAATGGCCGCGTGAAGGGCACGGCCACGGTCAATCGGGATCCAGGGGTCGTCCTCACCCCAAAGGATCGTCACCGGACAACGTATTTCGCCGTAGAGCGGTTCGACCTCGACCGTGTAGGCTTCGTCCGCCTGGGCGAACTGGCGGTAGAAACTGCCTCGGCCCTCTTCCGTCAGCCAGGGTGCGGCCAGCGCGTTGCGTGCGTCCGTGCCGATTTCATTGACGAGCGCACCGCCGATATAGGCATCGACGACGGCGCGATGGATATGGGGCGGAAGCCCGACGAACGCGTCAACGTGGCGGCCGACGTGGTCGAAGAACTCCGAACCCCACGGGCTGAGTGCGACGACGTTCATCAACACGTATTTCTCGTAATCGCAGCCGTGCAGCAGATGGGCCCGCAAGCTTGTCGCGCCACCGAAATCATGCGCCAGCACCGAGGGGCGCTTCAATTCCCAGTAAGTCAGCATCTCGGCGAGAATTCTGCCCTGGACATCGAGAGACGTGCGCTGATCCGCTGACTTTTCCGACTGGCCGTACCCCGGCATGTCGTACCAGTACACCCGAAAGGTCCTCGACAGTTCCGGTATGATTTCATGCCACGACCAGGATGACCACGGCCAGCCATGCGCAAGCAGCAAAGGTGGACCGTCCCCGGCCTGACCGGCCATCACAAAGCCGGCGGATGTCCGGACCTTTTCCGAAAGGTGCCAGGCAGCATCGTCAGTCATGTCCTGTTCCCGTGTTCAAGCAGCCTCAGACGCGCGACGCAGCGGACCTTTGAGCGGGCCGCTGCGCCTGAAGGACGTGGTGAGCCGAAGCGTGGTTTGCAACCGATGCCGTCGCAACCGTGTGGCGGGAAGTCCTACTGGCCTGGAGCAGCCGGAGGCCGCGTTTCTGTGGTTTATCGAGCGTTTTCGGGAATCCGCGCGATCACCTTGATTTCAAAGTCGAAACCGGCGAGCCAGTTGACGCCGACAGCGGTCCAGTTTGGATAGGGCGCTTCGCTGAAGATCTCGTCCTTCACCTTCATCAGGGTTTCAAACTGGTTTTCCGGATCGGTATGGAAGGATGTGAGGTCGACGATATCGTCGAGACTGCATCCGCCGGCCTTCAGGACGGCCTGAAGGTTTTCAAAGGCAAGTCGCACCTGGGCTTCGAAATCCGGCTCCGGCGTGCCGTCGGTGCGGCTGCCCACCTGCCCGGACAGGAAAAGGAGATCGCCGGAGCGGATTGCGGCGGAGTATTTGTGCGCGTCGTAAAGCGCGTGACGGCCTTCGGGAAAAACGGGTTGGCGTCTGGTCATGGTCGGTCCTCTACTGGTCTGCGAACCGGCTGCGAAGCCGGCTTAACGGCGGACCTCTTTTGAGATACGCTGCGTATGGGAGATAATGACATACGAGACGTATGTCAATTCACATGCATCACGTATGTGAAAAAGAGGAGCCGGAATGGTCGGTAAAAAACGATCGGAAATGATGGAAGAGACCCGCGCCAAGCTGATCGGAGCGGCACGAAAGGCTTTCGCGGAACAGGGATATGCTTCAGCGTCAATGGACGAGTTGACGGCATCCGTCGGACTGACGCGCGGCGCGCTTTATCATAATTTCGGCGACAAGAAGGGCCTGCTTCAGGCTGTCGTCAACCAGATCGACGCCGAAATTTCCGCTGAAGCGCGTATCGCCGCCATGCGCCTGGGCGGCGGCGCATGGGATTCGCTCATTGCGGAAGGCATCGCCTATATCGAAATGGCGCTGAAACCCGAGGTCCAGCGCATTGTGCTGCTCGATGGTCCGGCGGTCCTCGGCGATCCCTCGCAATGGCCGAGCCAGAACCAGTGCCTGCTGGCAACGACAGAGGCGCTGGAAGCATTGATGGAAGAAGGCATGCTGAAGCCGGTGGATGCGGTGGCCGCGGCGCGGCTCCTCAATGGGGCGGCTTTCAACGCGGCAATCTGGATCGCCGCCAGCGACAATCCGCAGGAAGACCTGAAGAAAGTGGTTGAAGCCTTCAGGTTGCTGGCGGAAGGACTCTTGAAGTCACCGCCGTCCTGAGCGGGCGTGCCGGAAAGACGCAGCAAAAGGCCCGCAATCCGGATGGATTGCGGGCCTTGGCCTGAAGCGTGGTGCGGCTTATGCCACGGAGCGCTTGCGCACTTCCTGCAGGAAAGTGCCGACCTGGTTGCGCAGCAGGGCGGCGTTTTCCTTGAGCTGCTGGGCCGAGCTGTCGACCTTCTCCGCAGTGTCACGCGTGTTTTCGGCGGCAGCGGCGACAGTCTCGATATTGGTCGTCACTTCCACCGTGCTGCGCGAGGCTTCGGTGGCGTTGGAGGCGATCTCCTGCGTTGCGACGCCCTGTTCTTCCACCGACGAGGCGATCGACGAGGCGATCTCGTTCATGTGGTTGATGATCTCGGTTACCGAGGAAATCGCGCTGGCCGCATGGCCGGTCTCTTCCTGGATCGCGGTGATCTGGCTGGAGATCTCCTCCGTGGCCTTCGATGTCTGGTTGGCGAGTTCCTTCACTTCGGCGGCAACAACCGCAAAGCCCTTGCCGGCTTCGCCT
>ENA-ORCZ01000103-ORCZ01000103.1-marine-metagenome-genome-assembly--contig:-NODE-103-length-94901-cov-10.337393_pt1 | contig 94901 bp, 77 predicted proteins | sample MGYA00237785_ERZ508519 | MGnify/ENA primary metagenome ERZ508519 (study PRJEB26189, sample SAMN06268790) | marine metagenome | isolation source: Bioluminescent Bay, La Paraguera, Puerto Rico | place...
CGCGGGCCTTCCAGTCTGACGGTGGTCACTTCAAGCGGCTTGCCTGCACCAACTGCAACGGCGGCACGTGTCTCCATAAAACGGTCTCCACATTAATCCAGAATCCGCCATCCCTTCACGCGGGGCGGACGTTATCCCTCGACTATAAGTGGACCGCCCTTTCGGGCAATTGCGACCTTAGTGTGTGTTTTTCGGCATGGACAAAACCTGAAGACCGGATAACCTTTTCACAAGGGAGGCATGACAACATGCAGAAAATACTATCGGCAGCATTTTTAATACTTATGTCGGTATTCATGAGCGCCGCCAGTCCCGATGACGCCGGCGCGGCCGCGTTCGACGACCCGACCTGGCCCTGCCAGCAACGCAAGGTTGAACAGCTTTCGATAGGACTCATGTGGCCCGTTCCGCAGCAGGACGCGCGCAGCGAGAGTGAAACCGCCCTGCCTCCGGACGCTGCGGAGCTTGCCGGACGGCTCGAACTGCGGCGGACATCTCTGGAGGAGGCCGACCAGCTCGTCGCGGCCTTCGCCGAAAGCCATCCGGGTGTGACCAAGGAACTCATGGGCGACATCTTCGCCGCGGTCTTCGACCGGCTCGGCGTCACCCGCAAGAAGATCATCACCGGCATAGGACAATACTCCGAGAAGCAGATCACCCTTGCGGAGAAGATCGACGCGACGCGCGCCGAAATGGACGAGCTCATGGAGGCGAGCAGCCCGGATTTCGACAAGGTCGACAAGCTTGAGGAACAGCTCGACTGGGACGAACGCGTCTATCACGACCGGGCCCGCTCTCTGACCTATGTCTGCGAAACGCCGGTGCTGATCGAAAAGCGGCTCTATGCGCTGGCACAGATCCTGCTGAAATACGCGCCTCAATAGGCCGTCCCGGCGCAAAAAGCATCCGGCAGGAAGCCTATTCCCATTCCAGTTCGGTATAAGCGACCGTGGCGTTGCGCGCGTTATAGACATCGAAGAGATCCCAGGCACCGGCCTCGCTCCGGCCCACGTGGCCGGTCGCCTCGCTGAGCCGTTCGCCCTTCTCCAGGGCGTCCCGCGTGTCGGTCTCCAGCACCTCCAGATAACGCCGCATGGGAACGAGGGCCTCGGACACGCTCAGAACGGGGCCGCCGTGACCGGGCACGATCCGGGCGGGATTCAGCTCCGCCAACCGATCCAGAACGCCGAGCCAGCCCAGTAGGGAACCGTCGAGCGCCGGCGTGTGACGATGAAACACGAGATCGCCGGCAAACAGCGTTCCCGTCGCCCGGTCGAGCACCGTAAGATCCGTGGTCGTATGCGCGGTCGGCCAGACGGTAAGGGCCAGAACCCGCCCGCCGAGATCGATTTCCTCAGCAGCCGCATCCGGCCGGACCGGGCGGGTGCCCAGAAAGGCGGGCTTGCCGACCAGGTCTTCGAAGCCGGTCAGATAGTTTTCCTCGCGGTCAAGAAGCGCCCGGCGCAAGCCCGGATGTCCGACAACCATGGCGCCGGCCTCGGCAAAGACGGAAGCGCCGAAGATGTGGTCCGGATGGACATGGGTCAGGATCACATGGCTGATCGGCAGCGGGCTCCGCTGCCGGATCGCCCGGTAGAGCGCTTCACCGACCGCGCGCGATCCGCCGCTGTCGATCACCGCAATCGAGTCCTGCCCGACGATGACGCCGATATTGGACACATCCCCGGAATTGCCGGGACCCGGTTCTTCGATCCTGCCCAGGTGGACGAAGACATTGCCGGCAATCTCCGTAAGCTCCAGGCCGGCCGCCATCTCCCGGCAGTGCTTCTCCCCGGCCGTCAGGCCGGCGGCGATCGTCACCGCGGCCGGAATCTCTTCGTTGCGCAGATGCGCTTCACACTCGGCCCGGCTGTCCGTGTCCAGCCCCGGCACGAGCTGGGTGCGGCAGATATCCGGTTCCGCCATGAGACAGAGGGTGACGACGAGTTCAAACATCGGCCGGTACGGGCATTGGGGATTTCAGGATCCGGGCAGAATTCCAACCCTGTCCGGACAGGGCAATACATCCTAAAGGCTCGGTTCGGAGACATGGCGTCTCGTGATATGATTTCCGCCGGATGGACCCCGCGAAAATGCCGCGCGAAACAGGGCAACTCGCCCTCGCAAAGCGGCGTAACCGGCAGATGTCCGGACCGGCTCACCTGCCTCTCCGGAAAACCGCCTTCAAGATCCCGGGCTCCTGAACGCAAAAAGGCGCTGAACCGACATGACGGCACTTCACAAAATCACCCTCAGGCCAGGCACGCTCCTCGCTCTGACCCTCGCCCTGCCGCTGGCAATGCTTCCGGGGATCCCTTACGCGAACGCCGCGGGCGAAACGGAGCAAAACAACCCGCTCAGCGACAAGGGCAGCTGGAGTGACCTTCGTGTCGATATCGTCGGCGACACGGACCCCGCGGATGCCGGCGGGATCATCGATCTCACCGCGCCCTACCGCGCCAATGACGCGGCAACTGTGCCGGTAACTATTCGGCAGTCCGGCCCGACGGCTCCGGAGATCGAAAGCGCCATGCTGGTGATCGACGAGAACCCGGCGCCGGTTGCCGCGGAAATGACCTTCGGGCCGGCGATGCACCCACTCGATCTGGAACTCCGTGTGCGCGTCAACCAGTATTCGAATGTCCGTCTGATCGCGGAAATTCCGGACGGACCGGTGATGACCGGCCGTTTCGTCAAGGCGTCCGGCGGCTGTTCCGCGCCGGCCACGAAAGATCCCGAACTCGCCCTGTCGACCATGGGTCAGATCCGCGTCAAACACTTCATGCCCGAGACCGAAGCGGCGAGCGCGCGGCGCGAAGCCCAGCTCATGATCCGGCATCCGAATTATTCCGGCCTGCAGCGCGACCAGATCACCCAGCTGTTCATCGCCGCCCATTTCATCAATCAGATCGTGGTCAAGCAGGGCGACGACCTGCTGTTCACCGTCGAAGGCGGCATTTCGCTCTCGGAAAACCCGGTCATCCGCTTTGCCTACACGGACAACGGTGCGAAGGACCTCAGCGTCCACGTTGAGGATACCGAAGGAAACGTCTGGGAAGAGTCCATTGCGAAGGACCCGGCAAGCTGAGCCGGCGCGGGGTTTCTTTCTGAACGCTTTCGTCGTTTCTCTGAATGACATGCAACCAAAGCAAACCTCATGCTGAGGAGGGCCAAAGGCCCGTCTCGAAGCATGGGCGGCATATTCGGAGCAAGCAGCCCATCCTTCGAGACAGCGCTTCGCGCTTCCTCAGGATGAGGAGCTGCATGGATGTTTAGGAAACAATCGGATCGCTGCACCGGCTCAGAAACACAGAATATCCGCTTCCGCCTGGGCCCGGCGCAAGGTGGCGACCAGTTCCTTGGCGACGGCGGTCGTGCGGAAGATGGACATCCGCTCGCCACCAACCTGCTGCAGCGAAAGCACGGTTTCCGCTTCCACATACTGATCGTAGGGCACGATGGAGGCGATCACGTCGATCGAACAGGAGCAGCGGCGCAAGACGTCCCGGCTCCGTCCGTTGGTCGCCATGCAGCCGAACACGTAATCCGCCCGGGCCTCCGTCGGATAATCGTTGTACCGGTCGGCAATGCTTTGCGCCCCGGCCTGGCCCGCCGCTCCCGCCAGAAGGACGGACAGCACGACAAGACCTTTCGCCCGCGTTCCCCTCACTGCGCCACCTCCAGCGTCGCCAGCACGATCGAGTTCGAATAGATAGAGGCTTCCCCGCCACCGGCAGGAGCCTTGCCCTTCGGCTGCACGGTTTCGGCCTTGAGTTCGTAGTACCAGCCGGGTACCTCGTCCGACATGGTGATGGTGAGGGCGAGATCCTCGAAGCCGTGCATCCGCTCCCGGTTAGGATCGTTCCTGAACGGATGCAGCGTCACGGATTGCACCTGAACGTCGCGCCCGTCGATATGGATCGTCTCCTCGCGTACCGGCGTGTCCTCCAACAGCGCCGCCTTCACCCGGTTGCGGATGTAGAACGGGCTGCCGCCCGCGGTACTCGCCATGTCCCGGATCACCGTTTCGACGAAATACATGATCATCGGATTGCCGACCGTGGCCGGAAAAGAGCCGATAGTACGGTGTTTGTCTCCCTGCCGGAATTGCAGCTCGGCCATCTCGTCCTGCGCGAAGCTCAGGCTCACCGTCCCGGTATCCCGCGCCGCCAGCTCCTCGTTGTCGCGCGCGGTAACGCGGCGCTCGTAGTCCAGCACTGCAGACCGCGAAATACCGTCGAGCGTGCCTGTCTTGAACAGAAGGTCATAAACCTCGTCAGCCTGAGCCGGCATCGCCATGGCGAAAAGGACAAGGCAGGCCGCAACAAGACCGAAGACCGGTCCGCGCAGCTCCTGAAGCCGCTCCATGGTTTCCTCCCACTGGTTCTATGAGCGCGTCGGGCTCTTTGGGCCCGTCAGGCGGACCTCCGGGGAAAGCCTACCCTCCCCGCATATTCTGTCACTGCAGACTTTTGTCTGCCTTTTGACGCCGGCCGGCGCGTCAGGCCACTTCCGGCTGGCGGGTTTTCCAATCGATCAGCGGGCGCAGCCGGGACAGCTTCACCGGCTTGGTCAGGACTGTGAAATTATGACGCCGGCTGTCTTCCGCCAGCGCTTCTTCCCGGCTGGCGGTGATCATGATCGCCGGAACCTCCGTTCCGGTTTCCTCGCGGACCGCGAGGATCGTCCTGATGCCGTTGTCGTCGCCGTCGAGCTGATAGTCGGCCAGGATGATGTCGGGCGCCATGCCGATGTCGCGCACCTGGTCGATCGCCTCCTGCGTGGAGGCGGAGGTCAGGACGCTGCCGCCCCAGCTTTCGATCTTCTGGGCCGTGGCGAACAGGACATCCGGGTTGTTCTCGACGATCAGGACGATGAGGTCCATCTCCTCCGAAATTCCGTGGCGGTCGTCGGACTTGCGGATGTTCTCCTGATCCGGGGCCGCAACCACGGGAAGCGATATCGAAAAAACCGATCCCCTGCCCGGCTTGGACCGCACCGTCACGGTGTGGCCCAGCCGCCGGCAGGCCCGGTCGACGATCGACAGGCCAAGCCCCATGCCGAAGCCGGCCGACTCCGACGACGCCCGGGTGAATTCGGAAAAGATCCTCTGCTGGTCGCCTTTGGAAATGCCGACGCCGGTGTCCCAGACCTCCAGGATCAGCTTCCCGCCCCTGCGCCGGCAGCCGGCGAGCACGCGTCCCTTGTCCGTATATTGAATGGCGTTGACGACAAGGTTCTGGATGGACCGCAGCAGGTAGCGCTGATCGCTGGCAACCCAGAGGCTGCAGGGAACGATGTCGAGACGGATCTCCTTTTCCTCCGCCAGCCGGGCATAGTCCTCCTTGACGGAATTCAGCAGGTCGCCGATGCAAAAGGTGCTGACCGTCATCTCGGTACCGGTCGATTCCAGCCGCGAGATATCGAGCAGCGCGTGAAGCAGGGACTCGATCGAATTGAAGGAGCGTTCCAGCCGGGACACCGTGTCGGCCAGCGGCGTTTTGCGGGCGCCTTCGCTCATGGTCGAGATCAGCAGCTTGGCCGCGTTGATCGGCTGCAGCAGGTCGTGGCTCGCCGCCGCGAAGAACTTGGTCTTCGACGACATGGCCTCTTCGGCCTGTTCCTTGGCCAGGCGCAGCTGTTCGTCGACGATGGCCTGTTCTTCGTTCTGCCGGCGCAGGCGCGCGTTCGCCTGGGTCAGCTCCAGCGTCCGCTCACGGACCCTTTGTTCCAGAAGTTCGGTCGTCTGGGTTTCCGCGGTAATGTCCATCACGTTCATGATGAACCCCTTGTCGGGCAGGCCGTGCACCCGGATGTTCAGGATATCGCCACCGAGGTGGCGTACCTTCTTCTCAAGCCCCTGGCCTGCACGCACGGCGGCCACCCAGCTGCTCAGCTCCTCGCCCGGCGTCGTGCTTTCCAGAAGCTTGTGCTTGAGGATGAATTCCAGGATCTGATTGAAGGCCGTTCCCTTGCGCACAAGAGAGATCGGCAGCCTGAGCAGTTCGCGAAAACGCTCGTTGTGAATGAGCAGCGTGCCTTCCGCGGAAAAAGTGCACACGCCCTGGGTCATGTGGTCGAAGGCGCCCTGCAGGAACACGGCCTGCTCGTCGATCAACCTGTCCTTTTCGAGCCGGTTCTGGCGGACGATGCTGGTGATCTCGGTGGAAAGCAGCACGATCTTGCTGGACGATGCCGTCTTGTGGGTGATCTGGAACCAGCGGTCGTTGCGCAGACCCACGACGGAAGGATACGGCGTGCTGATCCCGTTGCCGGAAGGAACCGATCTCCGTCCGGCGCCGTTTTCCGATGTCGCCCGGGAGACCACATCCTTGCTCAGCCGCAGCGCCTCGAAATAGTCGCCGATATCGAGGCCGGCGACGATCGCCTCGGCCATGTCGGGCACCATAGTCTTGAACTGATCGTTGCAGATCTCCAGCTTGCCCTCGGTGAAAAGCGCGAACCCGCCTTCCATCGCCTCAAGCGCATCCGCCAGGTTCCGCTCCGTCTGTTCGCGCGCGTATTCGGAGATCTTGAGCTGATTGCTGGCCCGGCCCAGCGTATCGAGCGCCTGTTGCAGGTCGCGGGTCTTTTCCCAGACCTCGCCCTGCAGGGCGATCGCGGACTGAAACAGGGAATAGGCCGAACTGCCGACGTCGTGCTCGCGGCTGGCACGCTGGATAAGCGCCTCGATGATCTTTTCCTGGCGCCTGACCTGATCCTCAAGAGGTTCTCTCGGGTCGATCAAAACAATACGTCTCCCGACGGCGGATAGAAGGCGACGCCGACAAATGTCTGGTTCACGTGAACGCCGAGATGCTGCTCGCCATAGGTGTTGAAGCCGAAGACCCTGTGCTTGCACAGGATTTCGGATGCATCCCCAACCAGCTTGTTCTGTTCGATTTCGAGCCGCCGCAGGTAACAGTCGAAACCGAGGATGAAGTCGGGGCTGTCGCCATTTCCCGACCGGTAGTCGAGTCCGGTCTCCAGGGTTTCCAGGATTTCGGTGCCCTGTCCGAGCGTCAGCACAAGCCCGTCGTCGATCGCCGACAGGAACCAGAGACCGCCATTGTCGGCGACCTGCTGGATGGCGCGCACATGCCAGCTCTTGCCGTTGCGCACCAGAACGGGATTTTCCGCAAAGACCTTCGGCGACAGCTCCGACACGCTGCAGCCCACATAGCGCGCATATTCCCGCGCCGCGGGCGCCCCGTTGATTTCCAGCACCAGACGCTCTTCGGGGATGGCGCGCGTGACCACCATTTGCTTGTCCGTCGGCAGAAAATGGTCGAATCCGAGCGCCCTGAAATCCAGGTCCGTTTCCAGAAGCAGGAGCAGCGCCGCGTCCTTGTGGGCCTTTCCCTGATGCAGGACAAAGGTCTCGTCGAAGGCAAGCCCGTGTCCTGCGGAGCCGCCGAATACCGGGACGTCGCCAAGCCCCGCGCTCAGGGCGGCAACGAGAAGGTCCTCCTGCTTGGAAAGCCCGTCGGCAAACACCAGCGCGACGCGTTTCCAGTTCGCCGTGCGCGGAAACCGGGAGGCGAGCATGCGGGTCTGCGCCGCAATCCGCTCGATGGAAGCCGGGCGCAACGGCTTGATCAGGGTCGACGAGCACCGGAAATGCCGCCGTGGAAAGGCGATCATCATCAGGGCGTCGTTCTCGTAGCCCTGAGGCGTGATCTGGCCCGCGGTGGAACAGCCGAACACGGTGGCCGACGGCATGGTGACGGCCAGTTGGCGCGCGACTTCGTCCGGGTCCAGGTGATCGGGAACGAAGACCAGCAGAAAGCAGATCGCATGAGCGGCGAAGCCCGAGGAGGCTTCGCGAACGGCCTCTGCCGGCGATTTGGCATGCGAGACCCCGACCCTGGCCGTGGACGGCTGGCCGGTCTTGCTGACGGACTGGATGTTCATGTCTTCCCGCCTAGCTCAGCAAGGCCCGGGCATCGCCCTCCGACAGATGGGCTCCCGCGTCGAGGCTGGCGCTCTTCACCAGAATGGCGGCCTGGGTCCGGTTGTTGACACCGAGCCGGCGCAGCAGAGCGGTGATATGCGCCTTGACCGTCGCCTCGGCAAGCGACAGCTCGTAGGCGATCTGCTTGTTCGGCTTGCCCGCGCAGATCAGCTTCATGATCCGGTTCTGCTGCGGGGTCAGATCGGCGATCTTGTGTGCGATCTGCTGGGCCGTCATGTCGGACTGGGTCGGCCGTTTCGACGGCGTGTAGCCCGGCGGCAGGAACCGGCGGCCTTCCTTGATATCCAGAAGCGCCTGCTGGAGCACCTTGTGCGAGGCGTCTTTCGGAATGAACCCGGCAGCCCCTGCGGTCATGAGTGTGCAGATGGTTTCGTCGGAAGATTCCGCGGAAATCACCAGAACGGGCACATCCGGCAGACGGTCCTTCACCTTAAGGAAACCGCTCAGGCCGGTGACGTCCGGCAGTTTCAGGTCCAACATGACCAGATCCGGCTGGAACCGTGCGCCGACAAGGCGCAGCCCCTCCTTCAGAGAGGTCGCTTTCTTGACCGACCTGGATCGAAAGAGTTTTTCAAGTGTCGCAGCGAGCGCATCGCAATAGAGCGGGTGATCGTCGATCACGAGAATCGACTTGATGACCACGTGATCCTGCGGATCGCATTTTTTGCTCATCCGTCTTTCTCCTCCCAAGAGGAGATAACAGTAACCAACAGTTCTCCGCCTGCGCAAGAGAATCGCAATCAATTATACAAGATTGTATACACCGACATACTAAACCAAACCGTGCAAATCCGGCTTAGCACCCGGCCCGCTTATCGTCTGCCGGCCCGTTGAAGCGCGGGTTCCCGAACACTGAGCCGCCGAACGATTTTCTCAACCTGAGACAGCCGCCAGAGCCCCGTTCCGGTCTCTTGCGGGAGATATCGCGCAACATGACACGCTCAAATACGCGCTCCGGTTTTGCTTCTTTCAGGCTCAGGGAAAGCCAAATTCATCAATACATGCGTAACGAAATTCACGATCTCAACAAAAATACTTTCCTCTCAACCAGATTTATCGGAAAACCGAAGCCAATAAACAATTATAAAGGAGAACACCCCAAAATATACATAATGACGCCTCAAATATTTCTGCATGTTTCTAGAAATCACCCAATACAGAATGTTACAATTGCTTTTGTTGACTTGATATTACAATTGAATATCTCTTTGGCAGATATGTTGTAATCAGTAGTGAGTTTGCGTGTTGGTGCCTTTCAGGCAGGTGGCCAGGACATCCGGTGAAATTCAGAACGATGGTGACAGTCGAACGGGCTCCGAACCGCGGCGCCCGGCAACCATTTGCCGCAAGAGCGATGTCGACGAAGCCGTGTACGTTCCCGCCATCCGCCTCACCGGACATGCCGGCTCACACTGCGGGGTCCGCCTCGCGCTGGATAAAAAGAAATGACTGTGCGCAAATCGGGAAAAAACAAACTTCTCCTCCTGCTGGTGATCGCCATTGCAGTCGGAACGGGCGGCTATCTCTTTCGGGACAGGCTGTTTCCCGCCGACGACGAGGTGGCTTATCTCACAGCCCGCGTGACTCGGGGCGACATCGAGGAAACGGTTCTCGCCACCGGCATTCTGAAGCCCCGCAAACTCGTCGCCGTCGGCGCGCAGGTGTCCGGGCGGATCACCGCGCTGCATGTGGAGCTCGGACAGGAAGTCGAGGCAGGCGACCTGGTCGCTGAAATCGATTCCGTGACCCAGAAGAACGATCTGCGCACTGCAGAAGCCTCGCTGGCGAAGTCCAGGGCACAGCTCGCCGAACAACAGGCAAACCTCATCCTGGCGGAAAGCACATTCAGCCGTCAGGAAAAGCTCGTCGCACAAAGTGCTGTCTCACAGGCCGACCTGGAATCCGCCGAAGCCGAACTTAAGGCGATCGAAGCCCAGATCGAGGCGCTGAAGGCCGAGATCATCGAAGCGGAAGTCGCCGTCGAAACCGCCGAGGCAAACCTTGGATATACGCAGATCACGACGCCGATTTCCGGAACGGTGCTCGCCGTGGTCAGCCAGGAAGGCCAGACGGTGAACGCAACTCAGTCGGCGCCGACCATCGTCATCATCGGCCAGCTCGATGTCATGACCGTGCGGGCGGAAATCTCCGAAGCCGATATCGTCAAGGTGGAACCGGGCCAGGACGTCTCCTTCACGATCATCGGCGAGCCGGATATCGCCTACACGTCCACCCTGCAGTCGATCGAACCGGCGCCGGAATCGATCACCAGCGACAGCAGCATCACGTCCTCGACGTCTTCGACTTCCAGTTCCACCTCCTCCACATCGGCGATCTATTACAACGGCATTTTCAACGTGCCGAACCCGGACGGCCGCTTGCGGACCTATATGACGGCGGAGGTTCACATCGTTCTGGGCAGCGCGGAAAATGCGCTGACCGTCCCGACGGCGGCCTTGACCGCGGACGGCCGGGACGGTGCCTACACCGTCCAGGTGCTCGACGGCTCCGGAACGGTTCAAAACAAATTCGTGACGGTCGGCTTGAACGACAAGGTCACGGCCGAAATCCTCTCCGGGCTTGAGGAAGGCGACACCGTCGTGCTCGGCGAACGGACCGGGGCGGCCGTCAGCACATCCACGCGGCGCGGCCCGCCGATGGGGCTTTGACCCATGAGCGAGGTGTGCCTCAAGCTGAGCGGAATCTGCCGCGCCTTTCCGTCAGGAGACGGCGAGGTCGAGGTTCTGAAAAACGTCGACCTGGAATTCTCGCGCGGTGAATTCGTGGCAATCATCGGCCAGTCCGGCTCCGGCAAATCGACGCTGATGAACATCCTGGGCTGCCTGGACCGGGCGACGAAGGGCAGCTACCAGGTCTATGGCCGTGAGACCTCCGAACTGGAAGCCGACGAACTGGCGACGCTGCGCCGCGAGCATTTCGGCTTCATCTTCCAGCGCTACAATCTCCTGACCGAGCTGACGGCGGTCGGCAATGTCGAGGTTCCGGCGATCTATGCCGGCACGTCATCCGAGGACCGGCGGCAGCGGGCCGCCGGACTGCTGACTAGGCTCGGGCTGGCGGACCGGCTCGACCACACGCCGAACAAGCTTTCCGGCGGGCAGCAGCAGCGGGTGTCGATCGCCCGTGCGCTGATGAATGGCGGCGAGATCATTCTGGCCGACGAACCCACCGGCGCGCTCGACACAAGGAGCGGCGAAGATGTTCTTCAGGTGCTCAAGGAGCTGCATGCCGAAGGCAAGACGATCATTCTCGTCACCCACGACCCGCTGATCGCGGGCCACGCCAACCGGGAAATCGAAATCCGCGACGGCGAGATCATCTCCGACCGAAAGACCGAAAAGAGTGCGGACGAAGCGGAAACGGACACCGCAACCGCAGCGGATCAGACCGGCACGCTGAACGGCTCGGGGCTCGGCGCGTTCAGGGGCTGGATCGACAGATCCCTGGAGGCCCTGTGGATGGCGCTGCGCTCGATGCGGGCGCACAAGGCGCGGGCGCTTCTGACCATGCTCGGCATCGTCATCGGCATCGCTTCCGTGGTCTGTGTCGTCGCGCTCGGCGAAGGATCGCGGCAGAAGGTGCTGACCAATATCAGCAGCCTGGGCACCAACACCCTGGAGATCTTTCCGGGCAAGGATTTCGGCGACACCCGGTCGGGCAAGATCACCACGCTGGTGATCGCCGACGCCAACCAGCTCGCCAAGCAGCCCTATGTGGCGGCCGTCACCCCGACCGTCACGACGACGAGCACCGTTCGTTTCGGCCCGCAGGAATCGAACGCCCAGGTCAACGGCGTCGGTGTCTCCTATTTCACCGCCAAGGGGCTGAACCTGATCGAAGGCCGCTTCTTCGACGAGCGCGCGCTCAGGACCTACGGTCAGGAAGCGGTGATCGACGAGAACACGCTGGAGACCCTCTTCGGTGACAACAGCGGCAGCGCTCTCGGCAAGGTAATCCTGCTCGGCGACGTGCCGGCCCGGATCGTCGGTGTTGTGGGGGCCCAGCAGGGCGGCTTCGGCGGCAGCCAGAACCTGTCCATCTATCTGCCCTACACCACTGTGCAGGCTCGCATGCTCGGCAGCACCAGCCTGCGCAGCATCACCGTGCGGGTGGCCGACGATGTGGAGACCGATCTGGCCGAGCAGGCGGTCACCGAATTCCTCACCATGCGCCACGGAACCAAGGATTTCTTCATCCTGAACACGGACGACATCCGCCAGACGATCACCAGCACCACGGAAACCCTGACGATCCTGATCGCCGCCATCGCGGTGATCTCGCTGTTCGTCGGCGGGATCGGCGTGATGAACATCATGCTGGTGTCCGTCTCAGAACGCGTGGTGGAAATCGGCGTGCGCATGGCTGTCGGAGCCCGGCAGAGCGATATCATGCTGCAGTTCCTGATCGAGGCGGTTCTGGTCTGCCTGATCGGCGGCGGCCTCGGCATTCTGTCGGCACTCGCCTTCGGCGTGGTGTTTCCCTATTTCGGTTCCAACTTCACCCTGATCTACTCCGCGGACACCATGCTCTGGGCCTTCGCCGTTTCGAGCCTGATCGGCGTGGTCTTCGGCTATCTGCCGGCTCACAACGCCTCCCGCCTCGATCCCGTGGTCGCGCTTTCGGGAGAATGAGGAGGTCATTCATATCCCTCCTGACACAAAACGTGTCCCTTCCGGACAAGCCATGCCCTTCGGCGGCGAAGCACCTTGGCTACGGCGAAAGACCGGGCCGTCACTCGTCGGAACTGACGGATTGTCAGCCTGGCTACCTTTCCCGAAAGGCATAAACCGTGCTGAGAAACACGAGCGCCACGGCCAGGGCGGCGGTGGCGAAAACGGCCTGATAGCCATCGGCGAACGCGAAAACCGCGCTCGAAACGGCCAGGCCGACCGTGCCGCCGATCATCTGGCACGAGATGGAGATGCCGCCACCCTGGCCGTGCTTGTATTCCGGCAACGATTCCATGATTACCGTCTGGCTGGGCACGAACAGGAACGGGAAGGCCACCCCGGCCAGGAGAAGCGCAGGCGCAAGGAGCAAGAGCTCCTTCATCGGCTCGGCGACGGCCAGCCAGACCAGGCTGACGAAGATCGCGATCTGGCCGAAATAGATCAGGTTCGCGGGCTGCATCCTGTCGGTCAGCCGGCCACAGATGCCTGCGGTGAACGGCTGCAGGATGGCGGACAGCATGACCAGTTCCCCCGCCCTCAGCGGGCTCACCCCGACCACATCCTGGGCATAAAGCGCCACGAACACGAAAATCGGCATTTTCACGAACTGGGCAAGGAACATGGTCAGGTTGCTGGCCGCAAAGCGCTTGTTCAAAAAGAGATCGACCTCGATCAAGGGCTCCGCCTTGCGGATTTCCACGACGACGAACCCTGCCAGCAGGGCGATCCCGAGGACCAGCAGCGAGACGATCACCGGGTTCCCCCATCCCAGGTCGTCTGCCTCCATCAGGGCGAACACCAGGCAGAACAGCGCGGCGGCAAGCAGGAGCAGACCCAGCCAGTCCACCACCGCGCGCGGCGGCCTCGGCACATCCCGCCAGGCGAGCCACGAGACCACGGCAACGCCCAGAACGAAGGGCGGATTGATGCCGAAGATCCAGCGCCAGGAGCCGATCTCCGTGAGGAACCCGCCGACGAACGGCCCGGCGGCCATGAAGATCGTACCGACCGCCCCACAGATACCGAGCGCAGTGCCTCTTTGCTCCTTCGGAAAGGTGATCGTCGTGATCGCGACGAAAAGCGGAAAGCAGATTGCCGCGCCGACGCCTTGCAACGCTCTAGCCGCGATCAGGACGGATCCCGAAGGAGACAGACCCGCCAGGATCGAACAGCAGGCGAATATCGCAAGGCCCGTCAGAAACACCCACAGGATGCCGAACATGTCGGCGAGCTTTCCGCCGATCGCGACCAGGCAGGCGAAGGACAGAAGATAGGCGTTGATGACCCAGTGGCCGCCGGTGACCGACAGGCCGAAATCCTTCTGGATGGTCGGCAGGGCGACCCCCACGACCGTTTCGTCGAGAAGGATCAGCCCGAGCAGGCAGCTCACCGCCCCCAGGAGCCACCACTTGCGTGTCGTCTCGCTGATCAGCGGCATTTTCTCTCCCCCGTGCATCCGGCCAGACACTGCAACCTCTACCATTGAACAGACGGTACCTGTCCCGTCCAGCGAATTGTCGCGGCTTCAACGTCGGACCGCGTCGGGAGACGGCCCGCCCGGATGCAGGAAGGCGATCGCTTACTTGTAGGTCCGGCGGTACATGTCCTGGATATGCCGGGAGACCGTGATCGGCGGCAATTCGGGCTCTTCCCCGGGCGCGAGGCAGGACTTGATGCATCTGACCTCGTGGTCGGGATTGCCGGTATAGAAAAAGGGAATAGAATAACGTTCCCGGCCGGAGCGGTTGATCACCCGATGCAGGGTCGACCGGTAAAGGCCGTTGGTCCAGCGCTGGATCATGTCGCCCAGATTGACCACATAAGCGCCGTCGATCGGCGGCGCGGCGACCCACTCGCCCGATGCCTGGTCCAGCACCTCGAGCCCGCCGACGCCGTCCTGCCACAGCAACGTCAGCCCGCCGAAATCCGTGTGGGCACCGCAACCCTTCTCGTCGGCGTCCGCCATCGGGCGCTGCGGCGGATAATGCAGCAGTCTCAGCGTACACATGGGATCGGTGGTGAAACCGGAGAAGTAGTCGCGCGGCAGGTCGAGCGACAGCGCGAGCACCCCCATCAGGCGCGCGCCCAGATCCACCATCAGCGCGTAATAGGCCTCCGCCTTCGGCCGGAACGCAGCCGGTGCCTCGGGCCACTGATTGGGTCCGTGATTGAATTTCCCCGCCTGGACGCGCGGATCGGTTTCGGGGATCTCCACGCCGATATAATAACCTTCCTTCTGGTCCGGCGGAGCCCCGGGTTCCAGCGTCTGGGCGGCCAGCGGTTCGTAACCGCGATTATAGGGCGAGTTGTTCTTGCCGACCTTGTTCTTCTCTTCCAACGGCAGGGCGAAGAAGGCCGCGCTTGCCTGGTAGAGATCCCGGATCGCCGCTTCGGGAATGCCGTGCCCGGTGACATAGAAGAAGCCCTTGTCGAGGCACGCCGCACGCACCTGAGCGGCGATTTCGGCATCGCGCGCTTCATCTCCGCTGTCGAAACCGGATATGTCTATCACCGGAATTCCCAGCCTGATATTCTGCGGGTCTCCTGGCGCGGAAGCGGTTTCGGTTGCGGTTTCGGGCGAAAGTGAGATGGACGTGGTCATCGCGGGCGCCTCTTGTTTGCTTATCGATTTGCCTGGACAGGCTGATACCGGAAAGTATCAATTCACACCGTCGCCTCTGTCCAGATAACATTGCGAAGGATCTTCCCGTCCCGCCACCTTTCGCGAGAGAACTCGTTGAAAACCGCAAAACCAATGCGGGCCTTTGGGCCTGTCATGAAAATGCAACTCATTTGCAAGTAACTTGACAGTTGCGAATGAGTTGCAATATCACTTGCAAGAGCTAAAGCCATCAAGGGAAACGCGATGCTGAAAAATCTGGTTCTGGCGGTGTCGATCACGGCCATGTCCGCAGGGTTGACCTCGGGCGCTCTGGCCGCGGACAGGATGAAGGTGGTAACGACCTTCACGGTCCTCGCCGATATCGCCCGGAATGTTGCCGGAGAGGCGGCGGAAGTTGTTTCGATCACCAAGCCGGGCGCGGAAATCCATGGCTACGAACCGACGCCGCGGGACATCGTCCGGGCATCGGACGCGGATCTGATCCTCTGGAACGGCCTGAACCTGGAACTCTGGTTCAAGCAATTCCTGTCCAACCTGGGGGATATCCCCTCCGCGACCCTGACGGACGGCATCGACCCGATCCCGATCGCCGAAGGCGCCTATGAAGGCAAGCCGAATCCCCATGCCTGGATGGGTCTCGACAACGCCCAGATCTATATCGACAACATCGCCAAGGCCTTCTCGGAGCACGACCCGGACAATGCGGAGGTCTATGTCGCGAACGCCGAGGCATACAAGGAGAAGCTGCGCGCGACGATCGACCCGCTGCGCCAGGCGGTCGCCGAAATCCCGGAAGACCGGCGCTGGCTGGTGACCTGCGAAGGCGCCTTCAGCTATCTCGCCCGAGACTTCGGCATGAAGGAACTCTATCTCTGGCCGATGAACGCGGACCAGGTCGGCACGCCGCAGCAGGTGCGGGCCGTGATCGACGGGGTCCGGGAACACCATATTCCCGTGGTCTTCTGCGAAAGCACGGTCAACACGGCGCCCGCCAAACAGGTCGCCCGGGAGACGGGTGTCGCCTATGGCGGCGAGCTCTATGTGGATTCCTTAAGCGAGGCAGACGGCCCGGTGCCGACCTATCTCGACCTCCTGAAGGTCACATCGAGCACAGTCGTCGAAGGGCTGAAGGCCGCGGCCGACTGATCCCGGGCCGGGGGCGGAACGCCTGCGGCGAAAAATACCCTGCGTCTCCTGTTCTTCGAGCCGCAAAATTGGACTTTAATGGAATTGCCTCATGCTGAATGTCGTCAAGGATCCGGAAATGGAAGCGTTGCCAGAAGCGGGTGACAGCGGACTGTCCGCGGAAGACGTGACCGTGACCTACCGGAACGGACACACCGCCCTCTGGAATGCCAGCTTCGAGATCCCACGCGGCACCGTGACGGCGCTGGTCGGGGTCAACGGTGCCGGCAAGTCCACCCTGTTCAAGGCAATCATGGGCTTCGTGCCGGCCGCCAGGGGCACGATCCGCATCCTCGGCATGACCGTCCGCGAAGCCCTGCGCAAGAACCTGGTCGCCTATGTGCCGCAATCGGAAGAAGTCGACTGGTCGTTTCCGGTGCTTGTCGAGGATGTCGTCATGATGGGCCGCTACGGCCATATGGGCTTTTTGCGCCGTCCCAGGGCGGCCGACCACGAGGCGGTCGACCGGGCGCTCCGGCGGGTGAACATGCAGGACTACCGGCGGCGGCAGATCGGCGAGCTCTCCGGCGGCCAGCGCAAGCGCGTCTTTCTCGCAAGGGCGCTCGCGCAGGACGGACAGGTGATCCTGCTCGACGAGCCGTTCACCGGCGTCGACGTCAAGACCGAGGAACAGATCGTCGCCCTTTTGAAGGAGCTTCGGGACGAAGGCCGGGTGATGCTGGTCTCCACCCACAATCTCGGCTCCGTGCCCGAATTCTGCGACCGGACGGTGCTGGTCAAGGGAACGGTCCTCGCTTATGGCGAAACGGACACGACCTTCACGCGCGACAATCTCGAACTCGCCTTCGGTGGCGTGCTGCGCCACTTCACCATCAGCGACGCAACGCTCCACACCGACGGCGACCAGCGCAAGGTGACCATCCTGACCGACGACGAACGGCCTTTCGTGCAATATGGCGACAAGGTCCAGACCAGCGAGGTCCGCGAGTGATGGACCTGCTGTTGGAGCCGTTCGGCTACGGCTACATGACGAACGCCATGTGGGTGTCCGCCCTTGTCGGCGGTGTCTGCGCGTTTCTTTCCGCCTATCTGATGCTGAAAGGCTGGTCGCTGATCGGCGATGCCCTTTCCCATTCGGTGGTGCCCGGCGTTGCCGGCGCCTATATCATCGGCCTGCCCTTTTCCCTCGGAGCCTTCATCGCCGGCGGCCTCGCGGCCGGCGCCATGCTGTTCCTTTCAGAGCGCTCCGGGCTGAAGGTGGACGTGATCATCGGCCTGATCTTCACGTCGTTCTTCGGGCTCGGGCTGTTCATCGTCTCGATCAATCCCGTCTCCATCTCCATCCAGACCATCACCATGGGCAACATCCTGGCGATCACGCCGGAGGACACGCTGCAGCTCGCCATCATCGGCTTCGTCTCGCTGTCGATCCTGCTGCTCAAGTGGAAGGACCTGATGGTCACCTTCTTCGACGAAAACCATGCGCGCACGATCGGCCTGCGCCCGGGATTGCTGAAGGCGGTTTTCTTCGTGCTGCTGTCGGCCTGCGTGGTGGCCGCCATGCAGACGGTCGGCGCCTTCCTGGTGATTGCCATGGTGGTGACGCCGGGCGCGACGGCCTATCTCCTGTGCGACCGCTTCCCCCGGCTGATCATGCTCTCCGTCGCCATCGGTACCCTGACCAGTTTCACCGGCGCCTATGCCAGCTACTTTCTGGACGGCGCGACCGGCGGCATCATTGTGACGCTGCAAACGGCGATCTTCCTGACCGTCTTCGTGTTCGCTCCCAAGCATGGACTTCTGGCGGCCCGCCGTAAGGCGGCGGAGGCCCTGCGCAAGGGGCCTGAGGAGACAGCCGCAGCGGTCGAGGCCACCAGGACGCATCTCAAGTCGCGGGAGACCGTGTGATGGATATCGACACCCTGTTGATGCCGTTCAAATTCCCCTTCATGCAGAATGCCTTCCTGATCTGCGTGATCGTGGCCATCCCGACGGCCCTTCTGTCCTGCTTTCTGGTCATGAAGGGCTGGGCGCTGATGGGCGATGCGGTCAGCCACGCGGTGCTGCCCGGGATCGTGCTGGCCTATATCTTCAACATTCCCCTGATCATCGGAGCCTTCGCCGCGGGCATGGTCTGCGCACTGACGACCGGTTTCCTGTCCGGCAACAGCCGCGTGAAGCAGGACACGGTGCTCGGCGTGGTGTTTTCGGGCATGTTCGGCATCGGGATCGTGCTTTTCGTCTCCATCCACACCAATGCGCATCTGGATCACATCCTCTTCGGCAACATGCTGGGCGTCGAAACGCACGAGCTGCTGACGGCGGGAGCCATCGCGCTCGTAGTCGGGGGCGCGCTGGTGCTCAAGTGGAAGGATCTGGTCCTGCACAGTTTCGACGCCGCCCAGGCCCGGGCCTCCGGGCTTCCGGTCAACCTCCTGCATTACGGCCTGCTGGCGGCCCTGTCGCTGACCATCGTCGCCACCCTGTCCGCCGCCGGCCTGATCCTGGCGATCGGCCTGCTGATTGCGCCGGGAGCCATTGCCTTCCTGCTGGTCAGAACCTTCGGAACCATGCTCTGGGTCGCCGTTCTCGTCTGCATGGGCGCCATGCTCGCCGGCACCTATGCCTCGTTCTTCCTTGACAGCGCCCCGGCACCGACCATCATTCTGATCCTCACCGCCACCTTCATCCTGGCCTTCATCCGCCGGCTGATCCTCACCCGGCAGGCGTCCATGAGCCGGATGGCGGCGTCTTCCTCTCCCGCCGCGGACTAATCGTTCGACGCGCATCGACAGTCCATCCATGGCCTGCCTTGCGGCATTCGGCACACACGGGCCGATGGAGCGGGCCTCCCGGGTTTCCGTCCTTTCAAAGGCGAGCCGAATTCAGCCGGCTGCCCGCGACCGGCTGACGGGAAAGGCGCCTTTCCCGTTGAAGGTTAAGATTTCCTTGAGTGTTCGCCTTCATAGTTTCGGCAAATATGGCAATCCCACGAACTGTCCGAGCTTACTATGGATTTCATCGAAATCGCAAAAACCTACATGATGAGCGCTTGGATCAGTGTTCTGAAGACCTTTGCCGACCCAAGCAGCTTTCTGAGCGCCGGCCCGCTGATCGTGGCGTTTGTTGTTGCTTTCGCCGTCATTTACGTGCGCTTGGCGTTGCGCTCGGGCAGTTGGATCGTGCGCCCGCGGAAAATGATGCGAATGCTGTTTCCCAAAAGGATCTTCCTCCACGAATCCGCCAAGATGGATTACCTGATCCTGCTGATCAACAACGGCCTGCTGTTTTTCCTGACGATATCCTTGGTGCTGACACCGGCTGCTATCGCGGAGTTCATTTACTGGCTGGGCGCGGAGTTGGGAGACGGGTCCACCGCTGGCAATACCACCTTGCTGCACAGGATCGTCTTCACCCTGGTCCTTGTGCTCGCCTGGGACTTCGGCGCCACCTATTCGCACTATCTGAAACACACGGTTCCGGTCTTGTGGGAGTTTCACAAAGTTCATCACAGCGCGGAGGTGATGACCCCCGCAACCGCGCTGCGCCGCCATCCGGTGGACGTCATCGTCGGCGCGGTGGTGACGACCCTGTCTCTGGGAGTTGCGACCGGACTCTGGTACATCACGATCGGCAAGGGAACGGAAGCCTTCACCATTTTCGGCGCCTGGGCCGGGATCTATCTGTGGCGGTTGCTCGGTTACAATCTGCGCCATACGCACATCTGGATCTCTTACGGTGATTTCTGGAACCGGATTTTCATCTCCCCTGCCCAGCATCAGATCCACCACAGTGTCGAAGTGCGTCACTACAACAAGAACTTCGGCCATATCTTCTCGTTTTGGGATGCCTTGTTCGGAACGCTCTACCTTCCCCGGCACGAGGAACGGGTGCGTTTCGGTATCGAGGAACACGAAATGGAAGACTTCCGGTCCGTAAGCGGGGTGTATCTGAAGCCAGTCCTGAAGTCCCTGAGCCCGAAGAACTATCTGAGTTCGAACAAGTAGTTTCCGGAAGGCAGGGAACTCTTGCTTTTCAGCTCGCTTACCTTCCTGGCAGGTTTCCTGCCGCTTGTGATTGCGGGCACACTGCTGCTGCGCAGGTTTGCGGGCACCGGTGCCATTCTCCTGTTTCTGCTGGCGGCGTCTCTCGTTTTCTATTCCTGGACGTTTCCGGCCTATCTCCTTCTTCTGGCCGGATCCGTCCTCGCCAATTACCTGATCGCCCGCCAACTCGCTCTAAGGCCGGGAAAGGTGCTGCTCTGGCTGGGCATCTGGCTCAATCTCGGGCTTCTGGGCTGGTTCAAATACGCGGTGTTCTTCGCCGACACCTTTGCGTCCCTGACCGGATACGCCGCCGATCTGCCGCCGATCGTGCTGCCGCTGGCGATTTCCTTTTTCACCTTTCAGCAGATCGCCTACCTGGTCGATGTTTTCCAGGGCAGGACCCGTCCCGGCAATTTTCTGGAATATGCCTTTTTCGTCTGCTTCTTTCCGCAACTCATCGCCGGTCCAATCGTCCACCACAAACAGATCATTCCACAGTTGAAGGAAAAGGCCTTCGCGCAATTCCACAGCCGCGACGTCCTCGCCGGCACGCTTCTGTTCGCGGTGGGATTGAGCAAGAAGGTCCTGCTGGCGGACAGCTTCCGATTCGGAGCCGATCGCCTGTTCGATGCCCAAGCGCTCGGCGTCGAGACAAGCTTTGCCGAAGCCTGGACCGGCATGATCTGCTACACGTTTCAGATCTATTTCGATTTTTCCGGGTATTCGGACATGGCCCTGGGGCTGGGTCGGATTTTCGGCATCCGCCTGCCGATCAACTTCTTCTCGCCCTACAAGGCCCGGAACATCGTCGAATTCTGGCGCCGCTGGAACATAACGCTGTCGGAGTTTCTGAGGGACTATCTGTATATTCCGCTCGGAGGCAACCGCAGGGGCCGTGTCCTGCGCTACGTCAACCTCTTCATCGTGATGCTTCTGGGCGGCCTCTGGCATGGCGCCAGCTGGACCTTCGTGATCTGGGGCGGTTTGCACGGGCTTTATCTCTCCCTCACCCACGCCTGGCAATATTACGCCCGCATAAGGATCCCCTATCCGGCGGCCGTCGTCATGACTTTCCTGTCGGTCGTGGCGGCTTGGGTGTTCTTCCGTGCCGATACTGCCGCCGACGCCTTGAACATTCTTGCTATCATGAGTGGCCTGGGTACGGTTCCAACCATGAGTTTCGCCGTTTTCAAGGGTCTGATCTGGCTGACGCCGTATCTCGCCGCCGCGGTCCTGATCGTCTGGTTCACACCCAACTCGATCGAACTCGTATCGAGGTTGGAAAGCGGAGAGATGACCAGAGCCAGGGTCCGGGCATTCACGATATCGGCAGGGATTCTTGCCATGCTGTCGGTGTTCAACGTCTATTCCAAAGGAACCTATGAATTCCTCTATTTCCAGTTCTGACGCACGGACGTTGATGCGCCTGTTCCTGTCGGCCTTTCTTGCGGGCCTGCTGCTGCTCGTGATTGCCAGCGAACTCCTGCTCCGCAAGGAAATCCTGCCCCAGGATGACTTCACCGCCCACAAACGCCTGTTCCGGCAAGCGGATCAAAAAGACGTCGCCTTTGGCGACAGCCACGTGGCCAGGGGATTGGTACCCGTGGAAGGAGCGGTGAACCTCGCCTATCCGTCGGAGGGCATCGCGCATTTCGATCTGAAGGCCCACGCCTATTTTTCCACGCGGGATCCCGGCACCGTCATTCTGCCCGCCGACCCGCATCTGTTTTCCGCCTATCGTCTCGCCAACAGGCCGGACCCGGATTATCTCGCCAGGCTGACAGGCTCTTCTCCCCCCTCCTGGACGGAACTGCTGATCCTTGATCCCGCCTACAGAAGCACACTCACCCGCCTCTGGCTGAGCTTCCTGGCTTCTGGCGGCAACCTGACGTCACGGATCGAGATCCTGCCCAATGGCGCCATGCTGTCGCCGGGCGATCTGTCGAAAGAAGATCCGGCCTCGCGGACCTACGCCGCCCGGGACCGGGTCAGATGGCACAGAAGCGGCGATCCGCAACACGTCGAAGCGGAGAAACGGCAGTTCAGCCGCCTGCTGGACTTCCTTGCCGGAAAAGGCGCAAACATCTGCCTGGTCACCTTTCCCTTGTCGCCTGACTACAGACAGGCCATCGAACAGACGTTTTCCGCCCAGGAAAAGTCCGGTTGGCAAAGCAACCTCGCCTTCTTCAAAGAGGAAGCCGAGCGCGTCGGCGGCCGGTATCTCGATTTGCACGCCGCGGTTAGCGACCTTGCCGAATTCCGGGACGTGGACCATCTCAACGCGCAAGGGGCCCTGAAATATTCCCCTGAGATCTACCGCCAATGCGGTGGTTCCAGAGCCCCTGCGCAAGAAGGCGGGGCCTGACGGTTCCAGTCATGCCATAAACAGAGGTTTCGGCTTCGATCTGCCGGGATCTCGGCGGGAAATGGTCCTGTCTCCCTTGCCGACCGTCTTTCTTGCACGAAGCACTGCCTGGGACACATCCGGAGCTTGAACCAAACGCGGGCATCCGCTTGAGTAGCGCGAAGATCAGCAATCCGGCAACGGAGAATTGTCATGAAGGCCATGGTGCTCAAGGCGAGGCGGACGCCGCTGGTTCTGGAAGACCGGCCGGATCCGGTGCCCGGTCCGGGCGAGATCTGCGTCGAGATCGAGGCCTGCGCCGTGTGCCGGACGGATCTGCATGTGGTCGACGGCGACCTGCCCGACGGAAAACTGCCGATCGTTCCGGGCCACGAGATCGTCGGCCGGGTGACGGCGACGGGCGACGACGTCTCATCCCTCAAGTTCTCCCAGCGGGTCGGCATTCCCTGGCTGGGGCACACCTGCGGCCAGTGCGAATATTGCGCGACGGAACGCGAAAACCTGTGCGACGAACCGCTCTTCACCGGCTACACGCGCGACGGCGGCTTTGCCACCCATGTGATCGCCGATGCCGATTTCGCCTTTCCCATGGAAGGCTTCGACGATCCGGCTGCCGCCGCGCCGCTGATGTGCGCCGGCCTCATCGGCTGGCGGTCGCTCAAGATGGCGGGCAGCGGCGACAGGATCGGGCTTTACGGTTTCGGCGCCGCCGCGCATATCCTGATCCAGGTGCTGACCTGGCAGGGACGCGAAGTCTATGCCTTCACCCGCGACGGCGATGCCGCGGCGCAGGCCCATGCCCGCTCGCTCGGCGCCGTCTGGGCGGGCGCTTCGGAGGAAAGGCCGCCTGAGGACCTCGACGCCGCGATCCTGTTCGCGCCCGTCGGCGCTCTGGTTCCCCTTGCGCTCCGGGCGGTGAAAAAGGGCGGCCGGGTCGTCTGCGGCGGCATTCACATGAGCGACATTCCCGCCTTCCCCTATCATATCCTCTGGGAGGAACGAAAACTCCTCTCGGTCGCCAATCTCACCCGTGAGGATGCCCGCGAATTCCTCAAGGTCGCACCCGAAGCCGGCGTGAAGACCAACATCACCCGCTACCCTCTAAGCCAGGCGAACGAGGCGCTGGACGACCTGCGCGCCGGCCGCTTCCAGGGCGCCGCCGTGCTGATCCCCTGAAGGCGCAGCATCTCGCACGCCCCAAGGTGTCACCCCGGGCGAACGCAGTGAGACCCGGGGCCTACTCATTTCCAGAGCTTCGAGGCTGACCAATGCGAGTGCTCGTCCCCTGCAACAAGCGGATCAGCGAGTAGGCCCCGGCTCTTCGCTTCGCTCGGCCGGGGTGACACCGATAAGCGGAACCTGCCCCAGAAAATCGGAGACGATGACCAAGCCAGAGGGGCTCAGGGTGAATGCGGCATGCTCGCCTGAAGCCCTCTACCGCATTCTCACATAGGTACCGGGAGCGTCGCAGAGAGGTGCGTGGCCGCGGTCCGGCCTGCCGGGTTCCCGGGCCGCGACGGTTCCCGACGAATGCCGCTTGAGCCAGGCGCACCATTCCGGCCACCAGGAACCGTCCTCTGCCACCGCCTGTTCCACCCATTCGCCGGCATTCGGGTGCGGGCCGCCATGCTTGTAGGAAAGCTTGCGGTAGGATCGGTGCGGGTGACCGGGCTCCGACACGATGCCCGCGTTGTGGCCGCCCGAGGTGAGGACGAAATCGACATCCGTATCGAAGAGATGCACCAGCTTGAACACCGATTTCCACGGCGCGACGTGGTCGGTGGTGGTGCCGACGGCAAAGACCGGGACGCGGATGTCCTCAAGATGCACGTCGTGGCCGCCGACCTTGTAGCGGCCCTGGGAGAGATCGTTGTTGAGGTAAAGCTGGCGCAGGTAGTCCGAATGCATGCGGTAGGGCATGCGCGTGGCATCCGCGTTCCAGGCCATCAGGTCGCTGGTCGCCGGACGTTCGCCCAGGAGATATTCCAGAACCATGCGCGACCAGACGAGATCCTGCGAGCGCAACATCTGGAAGGCACCGGCCATCTGCCACTGATCGAGATAGCCCTTCAGCCACATCACGTCCTCGATGAAGGAGAGCTGGCTCTCGTCGATGAACAGGCCCAGTTCGCCCGGCTCGTCGAAATCCACCTGCGCGGCGAGCATGGTCTGCGTCTTGAGCCGCTCGTCGCCGTCGCGCGCCATTGCGGAAGAGGCCATCGCCAGCAGCGTGCCGCCGAGGCAGTATCCGGCGGCGTGAACGTGATCCGAGCCGCTGATTGCCTGAACCGCATCGAGCGCGTCCATCACGCCGAGCCGGATATAGTCGTCGAGCCCGAATTCCCGGTGGCGCTCGTCCGGGTTGATCCAGGAAATGCAGAACACCGTGAAACCCTGGCCGACCAGATAGCGGATGAGGGAGTTTTCCGGCGACAGGTCGAGGATATAGTATTTCATGATCCAGGCCGGCACGATCAGCAGCGGCTCGGCCTGGACGATATCCGTCGCCGGGGCGTACTGGATGAGTTCGATGAGCTCGTTGCGATAGACCACCTTGCCCGGCGTGACGGCGACATTCCTGCCGATTTCGTACGTGGTGTCCTCGTCCTGGACATGGGCGGCCTTCATCGCGTCGTCGATCATGTAACCGAAGCCGCGCAACAGATTGGCGCCGCCCTCCCGGAAGGTGGCCTCCATGACGTCAGGATTGGTGAGCGCGAAGTTGCCGGGCGAATACATGTCCAGGATCTGCCGGGCGTAGAAATCCACCAGCCTTTCATGCTGGGAGGTCACGCCGCTCACGCCGGTGGCGATGTCGTGCCACCACTGCTCCGTCATCAGGAAGGACTGCGCATAGACGTTGAAGGGAAATGTCTTCCAGGCCTCGGACCTGAAGCGGTGATCCTGCGGCAGCGGATGGATGCAGGGATCGGTCTTCTCTCCCCCCTTTGCCGCGCATTCGGAGACGTATTTGGCGAGCCGGATCTGCGACCGGGCGAATTTCCTCAGGATCTGCTGCTGCCTGCCCGGAGAGATGCCGAGATGCAGGGCCCAGTCCTGCCATGCCTGCAGGAGGCTGATGGGCGATATCCCGAGCGTCACCGACGCGGTTGCCGCGTGATGAAGACGGTCGGCGATCCTGTAGATCCGGTCGTCCGGATCTTCCATCACGGCCGGTGGCAGAGGCTGGCCTGTCCCTGGCTTCTCAGCGGAATGGACCGGGAGGATGTTTGTCGCTTTGATCTCCTGCATGACCTGCTAGCCGCCTCTTTTGCGCAACGGGAGAAACCGTCCTGTCGCCGAAGGTGAGGACCGCGGGTTCGTTCGTCAACACCCCTGGCGCGATCCGTCGCAGCCAGCCTGCGAACTTTTAGAAGAACCGGAAACGACTATAGACGAAACCGCGCCGATTTCGTTGATCGGCGTCAAAGAAACCGTCTTCCGAAGGAGACACCAGGACCGTTGCGCTAGAATTCCAGAACGTAATGATTGCTTCCGACCGCATGCATCTGCCGTTCCGGACGGATCCAGTCCAGAGCCCGCACCGGGCTTTTCAATTCGTCATCCATCAGCCCGGAGCGCTGGCGCCGGTTGCCGGGATCGGGAACGGGCACCGCGTCGATGAGCTTTTTCGTGTAAGGGTGCTGGGGATTGCTCAAGATCTCGTCGCGCGGTCCGATTTCCACGATCTCCCCTAAGAGCATCACCGCGATCCGGTGGCTTACCCGCTCCACCACCGCGATGTCGTGGCTGATGAAGAGATAGGCGAGATCGAGCTCGCGCTGGAGATCCAGCATCAGGTTGACCACCTGCGCCTTGATCGAGGCGTCGAGCGCGGAAACGGATTCGTCCGCCACGATCAGGCTCGGCTCCAGGGCCAGGCTGCGGGCGATGCAGATGCGCTGCCGCTGGCCGCCTGAAAACTCGTGCGGGAAGCGGAGTGCATGCTCCGGCTTCAGGCCGACCAGGTCGAGCAATTCTCCGACCCGTTCATCCGCCTCGAACCCGCTCTTCAATCCATGGACCTTCATGGGTTCGGCAATCGCCGCTCCGACGGTCTTGCGCGGGTTCAGGGACCCGTAAGGGTCCTGGAAAATCATCTGCAGGCGCCGCCGGGCGGCGCGGACGTCGGCCCCGGACGCGGTGATGAGATCCTGGCCCTCGAAGATCACCTCGCCACCATCCGGCGGGATAAGCTGCAGGATCGACCGGCCGGTGGTCGACTTGCCGCAGCCGGACTCGCCGACCAGCGCCAGCGTCTCGCCCCTGGCAATCTCGAAGGATACCCCCTCCACCGCATGAACGTTGCCGACCGGGCGGTTGAGAATACCGCCCCGGACCATGAAGCGTGTGGTCAGGTCCTTCACTTCCAGGATCGTGCCGCCGCGGATATCGGGTTCGTTGACCGGTTCCGGCCCGGCACCGTTCTTGTCGAGGGTCGGAAAACGCCGTGGGGTGGAGGTGGACCGCAACCCACCGAGCCTGGGCACCGCGCCCAGAAGCATCCTCGTGTAATTGTGCTGCGGCCGGGCGAACAGATCCCGGACAGGGGCTTCCTCCACCTTGTCTCCCTGCAGCATCACCACGACCCGGTCGGAGATTTCCGCGACGACGCCCATATCGTGAGTGATGAACATCACCGCCATGCCGATCTCCTTCTGCAGATCGCTGACGAGCTGCAGGATCTGCGCCTGGATGGTCACGTCGAGCGCCGTGGTTGGCTCGTCGGCGATCAGCAGTTTCGGGCGGCAGGCGAGCGCCATGGCGATCATCGCTCGCTGGCGCATGCCGCCGGAAAAACTGTGCGGATATTCGTTCAGGCGCCGCTTCGCATCGGGGATGCGCACGAGATCGAACAGGCGCAGGGTTTCCGCCTCCGCCTCGGCCGCACTCATGTTCCGGTGGCGACGCAGGGCTTCGCTCACCTGATAGCCGATCTTCAGCACCGGGTTGAGACTGGTCATCGGCTCCTGGAAGATCATGCCGATATCGCCGCCGCGAACCTCCTGCATGGCCTTTTCGTCAAGGTCCAGCAGGTTCCGGCCTTCGAGCTCCACCCTGCCCTCGATCCTGGACTGGTTTTCCTGCAAGAGGCGCATGACGGAAAGCGCGGTCACGGACTTGCCCGACCCCGACTCCCCGACCACCGCAACGGTTTCCCCGGCGCCGATCCGGAAGCTCAGCTCCTGCACCACCGGACGCCATTTCCCGTCCACCCGGAAGGAGGTGGTCAGTTTTTCGATGTTGAGCACGGGCCGGGTCATTGTTCGCCTTTCAGCCTCGGGTCGATGGCGTCGCGCAGGCCATCGCCCAGAAGGTTCAGGGAAAAGACGACGATCAGGATGGCGAGCGACGGGAACAGCGCGAGCCAGAAGCTGTCGAGGATGTTCTCGAAGCCTTCCCGGATCATGCCGCCCCACGTCGGTGTCGGCGGATTGACCCCGAGGCCGATGAAGGCGAGCGACGCCTCCACGCGGATCGCGGTCGCCAGCCACAGGGACCCCATGACCAGAACCTCCGGGGCGATATTCGGCAGGATGTGGCCGAACATCAGCCGGGAATGCGAATAGCCGAGCGCATGGCCCGCCTCGATGAATTCCCGGTTCTTGACGGAAATGGTCGGCGCGCGTGCGATGCGGGCGAAAGGCGGTATGGCGGTCAGCGAAATGGCGATCACCAGGTTGGTCACGGAAGGTCCGAGCATGGCGACGACGATCAGACCCAGGATCAGCGAGGGAAACGCGAGCAAAACGTCCATTATCTGCATGACGATAATGTCGGTGCGACCGCCGAAATAGCCGGCCACAAGGCCGATCAGCGTGCCAATCAGCATGGCCGAGCCGATCGCCATCAGCCCGATGGTCAGCGAAATCCGGGCACCCCAGATGATCCGGGAGAGCGTGTCGCGGCCGTAGTAGTCGGTGCCGAACCAGTGCGCCGCGTCCGGCGGCTTGAGCCGGAACAGGATGTTCTGGTCGATGGGATCGTAGGGCGCGATCACCGGCGCCAGGAGCGCCAGCAGGCAGACGGCTGCGAAAACGCCCAAGCCGAACCAGGAGGTCTTGTTGGCGTTGAAGGCCCGGATGACGCCGGCAAGACCGTTCAGAACGGCAATGCGGAAATAGGCACCGCGCGACGGCCGCGCCGTTTGGGATTGCACGCTCATGAGTATTTGATCCTCGGATCGATCAGGCCGTAGGTCAGGTCGGTCAGGAGGTTCACGAGCACCACGATCAGGGTATAGATCACCATCATGCCCTGCAGCATGGTGTAGTCGCGCTGGTTGAGCGCGCCGACGATCAGCTTGCCGAGGCCCGGCCGGTTGAAGACGATCTCCGTCAGCACCGAGTTGCCGATCAGGATGCCGAGATAGAGGCCGACCACGGTCACCACCGGGATCATCGCGTTGCGCAGGCAGTGGCGCCGGATGATGATCGCGAAGGCGAGCCCCTTGGCACGCGCCGTGCGCACGTAGTCCTGGTTGAGGACCTCCAGCATCGCCGAGCGCGCGACGCGGGTGATATAGGCGGCCATGATCAGTCCGAGATTGATGGCCGGCAGGGCGAGATTGCGCAGATGCTCGACAATCCCCCCGTCCCGGCTGGAACTGATCACCGGAAACCAGCGGAGCTGAATGGAAAAGAACATGAGCAGAAGCACGGCGGAGACGAAAGCCGGAAAGGACAGGCCGAGAAGGGACGCGACACGGGCAAGGTAATCGGGGATCTTGTTGCGCCGGACGGCCGACCAGACACCGACGGGAATGCCGACCGCCGCCCCCAGGATGAGCGAGGCGATGGTCAGTTCCAACGTCGCCGGCAGGACGTTGAGGATCTCGTCGATCACCGGACGGCCGGACACCATGGAGACGCCCCAGTCTCCGACCAGCACACCGCCCAGGAATTCGAAATACTGCTGATAGAGCGGCACGTCGAGGCCGAGGCGGACCCGGAGCGCGGCAAGCGACGCCTCGCTGGCCTGGTCTCCGAGGATCACCATGGCCGGGTCGCCGGGCAGGACCCGGACGATGAAGAAGACAATCGTCAGGACCGCGAAAAGCGTTACTGCCGCAAAGCCCAGCCGCTTCACAATAAATGCTGTCATGTGCCTCTCATGGCCAAGGCGCCACCTTACAAAATCGACTCAGAACTCCAGGCTGCGCCGAATCCGCCCGGAGGCGGCCTCCGGCGCAGCCTGTCTTCCATGTTGACGAAACTTACTCGCTGAAGGAAGCGGCTTCCGTCACCGGCGGGCTCAGGTTCAGGGAACCGTTCACCTCGACACCGAGATCGAGCGTGTCCTTCCAGGCCCAGAGCTGCATGCTCTGAACCAGCGGGACGGCACAGACTTCTTCCATGATCTTCTGCTGTGCGGTTGCCCAAAGCTCGAGTTGCTTCTTCTCGTCCGTTTCGACGCGGGCGGCGGCGATTTCGTCATCGGCGACCGCGCAATGGGAGAAGTTGGTGATCGCCGTATCCGTCCCGACAATCGCGTCGGAATGGAAGAACTGCGAGAGATAGACGTCGGCGACCGGAAAGCGGGCAGCGGCATAGTGCACGACCTGGCTCATGTCCTTGCGGATCTGCTCGTGGAAGGTCGCATGCTCGACGGTCTCGATTTCCATATTGATATCGGCCTCGCGCAGGAGTGCCTGCACGGCTTCCATGGTGCTCAGCATGCCCGGCAGCGTGGTATGGATCGCCTTCAGGGTTACGCCGTCCGGATAACCGGCCTCAGCCAGCAGTTCCTTGGCCTTTTCGACCGAATACTCGTAGGTCGGCACATCGGCGGTATAACCCAGATGGCCTTCCGGAACCGGCGAGATCGCGGCAAGCGTGACGTCCGGCCCCTTGAACTGCACCAGGGCGTCGCGGCTCAGAGCATGGGCAACCGCCTTGCGCACCAGGATGTTGTCGAGCGGCGGCATGGTCATGTTGAGATGGATGACCGACATTTCCCCCGGCTTCATCACGACGACCTTGGTGCCCGGCACTTCGGAAATGCGCTCCACCCAGCTTTGCTCCTGCTTGCCGTAGATCATGTCGATCTCGCCGGCCTGGAAGGCCAGGTCGCGGGAAGCGTCGGACGGAATGTAGCGGTAGTAGATTTCCTTGATCTTCGGCTCGCCGCGGAAATACTCCGGATTGGCCACCAGCTTGACGTATTGCTGCGGCTGGTATTCGGCGAACATGAAGGGGCCGGTGCCGACGGGCTGGCGCTGGTAATCGTCGCCTAGGGCCTCCACCGCGTCTTTGCACACGATGTTGCCGCCGTGATAGGGCACCAGGAGCCCGAGCAGGCTCGGAACCGGCTCGGAGAGCTTGATCGTGACCTCGAGCGGGCCGGTCGCCTCGACACTTTCGAACGCCGAATAGTCCTTGGCGAACGCGGACACATCGGTATTCGCCGACCGGTTCAGCGAATAGGCGATGTCTTCCGCGTCGATCTTGCCGTAGTCGCCATGGCATTCCACGTCGTCGCGCAACTGGAAGGTCCAGGTGAGACCGTCTTCGGAAGACGTCCAGCTCTTGGCGATGTCCGGTTCGATGAAGGCCGGGCTCGCTTCGCCCGGCTTGATCCGAACGAGGCCGTTGAACATCCAGTGCAGCAGGCCCTTGTCCGGGGTGGAGGTCGCGACATGCGGATCGAGCTTGCCCGCGTCCGCACTTCCCATGCCGACATTCAGTGTGGTTCCGGCAGCAAGCGCATTGCTTGCCGCCAGTATCGCCGCCACCGCGACGCCAATCCTTGTCTTCATCTTTCAGTTCCTCTGGTCGTTTATTTATTGAAGTGGCCCCGGAGGTTGACGCCGTTCCCTACAACGTGTCCTCCAGCCGGCAATTCACCAGCATTTCCGCCATGGCTGCCGTATTCGGCAGGGCCAGCGCCAGAGCGGCTATTTCGGCAAAATCATCCGGATCGATCATTTCCTCGCGGCTGACCTTGGTCACGCCCGCGGTGAGATCCGTTGCAACGAAGCTCGGGCAGATGGCCGTCGCGCGGACCCCGTGGTCCCAGCCGATCCGCCTTGTGCCGTGGGTGAGCGCCATCAGCGCGTGCTTCGTCATGTTGTAGGCGATGTTCTCGTTGCGCACCCGCTTTCCGGACAGCGAGGAAACGTTGATCACCCGTCCGTTGCCACAGGCCTTCAGATGAGGCAGGCAGAGGCGCGTCAGGAACAGCGGACCCTTGACGTTGATCGCCCACAACGCGTCGAGCTCTTCTTCCTCGCCTTCCTCGATCGAAAAGGTATTGGAGGTGCCGGCATTGTTGACCAGGCCGTCCAGCCTGCCGAAGCGGCCGAACGTGGCTTCGAGCCAATCCCTATGGGTCGATCTGTCGGCGGCATCGTAGCGGCAGCACAGAAGCCTGTCGGCTGCGGCGCCGGAAAGCGCTTCTTCCAGAACGGCCGGTTCGCGGGCGGCGGCGCTCACGCGGTAGCCTTTTTCCAGGAGCTTCCTGGCAATGGCCAGACCGATCCCCCGGCTGGCTCCGGAGACCATGATGACGCGTCCGTTCGGGCTAAGCACTTAAAACCTCCTTTTAGCCGTGTAGCGTGAGTGCAGCCTCCGCCTGGGTTGGTTCCGTAAACCGTCCGAACCGGAACGCGGAAAGATCCATGTCCGCGCTGCCGGAAAGAAGAAGCTGCGCAGCAAGGGCCCCCGTCACCGGGCCGATGCCGAAACCGTGTCCGGAAAAGCCGGCCGCGACGACCAGATTGTCCGCTCCCGGAACCCGGTCGATCACCGGAAGCGCATCCGGCGTCAGATCCAGCGCTCCAGCCCACGTGCTTTCCAGTTCCAGATCGGCGAAGGCCGGCAGAACCTCGCAGACCTTCTGAACCGTCAGTGCGACATTCGACATGATGGGCCGGATGACCGGCCGGCCGTCCTGATCGGCCAGATCCCAGTCCCATGCGATGGCGCCGCTTGTGACACGCAGGCGTCCCGACGTTTCCTGGCGCGCGGCCATGTCCGCATTGGCAGCCCCCAGCACGGGCGCCAGGAGCGGTGCACAAGGCGCGCTGCGCAGCACCGTGACGACAGGTTTCCGCAATGGAATTTCCGCTCCGAGCGGGGTCAGCAGCGTGTTGGTGAGGAAGCCGGTCGCCAGCAGGGCCGCGCCACACGCGATCCGGCGGCCCGGTGTCCTGACGGCGGTAACTCTGTCCGCTTCGACCTCCAGGCCGATCACCCGTTCTCCGAAAAGCGTTTTCACGCCGAGCCTCTCAGCCTTGCGGATAAAGGCGGTCACGGTCAGTGCGGGGTCCGCGTGGCCGTCCGTCGGACAGAAGGAGGCTGCCAGAACCGTTTCGGACAGGGCGGGCGCGACCTCGCGCACGGTCGCCGTGTCGGGCAGAAAATCGATCTGCAATCCGGCCTTTTTCTGATCCGCGACCAGATCCCTGATGACGCCGATCTCGTCCTCCGTGCGCGCCAGGCGCAGGTTTCCCTGCTGCCGGTAGCCGGTTTCGTGATCGAGCATCCGGGCAAGTTCGGGCCACATCTCGACCGCGCGGCGGGCAAGAGGCAGCTCCTTCGGATGCCGTCCCGACTGGCGGACCCCGGCCAGGGTCCACCCGGAAGCCATCGCGGCCGGGCCGTAACCGTCGATCAGGGTCACCTGCGCTCCCAGTTCCGCCAGCGCGAGCGCCGCGGCCGCTCCGGTAATCCCGGCGCCGATGACGATGACATCGGAGGCTGCGGCGGTGCTGACCATCAGGCGGCTTCCCTCCTGCGGAACCGGGCGAGGCGGAACGGCGAAGGGTCGGCCAGGGGCGTTTCATTGCGTAACCTCTGGACGGCGAGCTTGGCAACGCCCGGCCCGATCCCGAAGCCGTGGCCGGAAAGACCCGTGGCGATGAGCAATCCCTCCCAGCCGGCCGGTTCGTCGATCACCGGGATCTCGTCCGGCATCACATCGATCAGGCCGCTCCAGGTTTCGGCGATCTGAACGTCCGCCAGCTTAGGATGCATCCGCTTGGCGGCGGAAAACACGGAGCGGAGCAGTTTCATGTTGGGCTTCGGTTCCAGGACGCGCACCTGCTCGAACGGCGTCACCTCGCTCGCCGACCAGCGATGATGGCCCATGGGCCCGAAGAAGCCGGGACCAACCTTCAACGTCATCATCCGCCAGCGCTCGGCGATCACGGGCAGGAAATCGAGGAAGTACCGGAATGCCGCAGGCACGATCTCGAATTCGGATGCCCCGCTTCTGGCGATGCTGTAACCGCCGTCGATCCGCCTGCGCAGCGAGGCTTTCGTGGAACCGACGGCGCCGGCGACCACCTCCGGCCCCGGTGTCGTTCGAAGCACCGAGGATTTGACCGCAAGCTGCGGGAAGCCGATCCCCATGTTTTCGAGGAAAGTACGCGACCAGACGCCGCCGGCCAGAACCACCTTCCGGCAGCGGATTTCGCCATGCTCCGTCACGATGGCCGAGACCTGGCCGACCTGACGCTCAACGTTTCTCACAGCGCAGTTTTCCAGGATGATTGCGCCGCGCTTCCCGGCCAGCCGGCTGATCGCCGGCACGGCAAGCGCAGGTTCCGCCATGGCATCCGAGGGCGTATGCAGCGCACCTGAAAACTGCCGGTCGTCGCGCTTGAGAAGCTCGTCCGTCTGGCGGGAACTCAGGAGAACCGATCCGTGTTCGAAGTCCCGGTTTTCCTTGAGCCAGGCCTCATGATGGGCAAGCTCGCTCTCGTTGGCGGCAAGATAGGTGATGCCCCGCTTGCCATAGCCGATGTCTTCATCCAGCTGGGCTACGATTTCGTGCCAGAGCGCGGCGCTTTCGATCATCAGCTGGAGTTCGCGGTTATCCCGCCCGGCCTTACGGATCCAGCCCCAGTTCCGGGAGGATTGTTCGCCGGAAATCACGCCCTTTTCGCAAAGGACGACGGAGACCCCGGCTTCGGCCAGAAACAGTGCCGTGCAGACACCGACGACACCGCCACCGATAACGGCGACGTCCACCTGTCCGGGAAGCTCCCGCTTTTCGACATTTGCGGCCACAATATCCCCCTGCCAGGAAAACCTCCCTTGGCAGCTTGTGACCCCGCAAAGTATAAGACAAATACAATTAGCGCAGGCAAGCATCCGGAAATCTTATGGTCTCAGCTCTGTCCCAACGGTCCCTGGAAGCATTCCGGGCCGTCATGCGAACCGGAAAAATCTCCGCCGCAGCCGAAGAACTGCTTATTTCTCAACCGGCTGTGAGCCGCCTGATCCGCGATCTGGAGACCCGTCTGGACCTTCCGCTTTTCAGCCGGCACGGCAGCCGGGTGGTCGCCACCAACGAGGCACACGAGCTCTGGACCGAGGTTGAACGGAGCTTCGTGGGCCTAACGCAGATTGAAAGGGCCGCCGAACAGATCAAGCGCGGTCAGCGGACCACGCTGACGATTGCCTCGGCGCCGGCCTTCGCCCAGTCGGTGCTGCCGTCGGTCATTTCCGATCTCTTGGAGGAACGGCCGAATTTCCGTGCAGAGTTTCTGTCCATGACCACTCTGCCGGTCGTGCGCCAGGTCGCGCTCAGGCAGTGCCAGATCGGCTTCGGCATCCCCACGCAGCACAAATACGAAATCGATGTCGTGCGGACCGGATCGGTCCCCTTCCGCTTCATTGCCGCACCGGGCCATCCGCTCGCGGAACTGGAGGTCCTTCAACCGTCCGACCTCGCAGGCCACGACTTCGTCGGTTTCGTCGACACAACGGTTTCCGGGCGGTCCTTCGACCGGTTCTTCGCCAAGATGAAGCACCCGCCCGTCATCAAGATGAAGTCCTACCTGTCCCACATCGTCTCCGCACTTGTGTTGCGCGATATCGGCGTGGGCATCGTCGACGCCTTCACAGCGGAAGATCACGCGCGCATGGGCGGCATCGTCAGGCCGATCGAGATCGACGAGCGTTTCGAATATTCCGTGATCAAACCGCACGGCGACAAGCTCAGCAGCGAATGCGCGGTGCTGGTCGAGTATTTCGAGAAACACGCCAAACGGCACTGATCGGGCGCGGGACGCAGGAAAATCTGTCCGCCAGGCAGACACTGAGCTCCCGCCACTGCCTAGAAAATCGCCTTGTCACGAGGGTCGGGAAGATTTATTAATCGTATTAATTAATTGAGGTCGGCGACCCGGAGCATGAACGGACAGATCCTGAAAAGGCTGTCCTGCGATCGAAGCCCGACCGGCTCGACGGATCACAACCAAAAGCTACCGGCTGGAGCGTTCCGCATTCGGATGACAGCGGGCAAACGGCTCGAATACCTTTAGGTCTGTCAATCTCTTCGAATTCATGTGGCTCGCATGAATGAGGATTGATCTCGTGCCCGAGCCGGACCGGCCAGGCTGTGAGTAACGGTGAAAAACAGAAACCGTTAACCATTCGAAAGTGATGTTGACCCAGGCTGAACGTAAAGATTCTCAAGCGGGTAAGAGAGATGCGGTTATTTTACCCCCAAAGGCCCCGGCGGGCCGGCCATATTGTTCGGGCATCTGTTTTTATCGGGCTCCTGAGCCCGGCGATGGCGCGGTGCGACGAGTTCAAACCCTATGTCTGGGATTTCAGCAGACCTTCCCAGGCCAATTACCACGTGACTGTGGGAGCGCAATTGCCGGTGATCGGGAAACCGGCCTTCGGCTCCGACGTTACCCTGCCCTCGGCGCTGCCCAAACACACTCTGAACCCGCCCAGAAGCTATGCTCCGACCGGAAAATTCTGGTCGAGGATACGCTTTTCCGGCGACGAGAAACTCTGGGGTCTCGATTCCACGGATGTGGTGATGCGCTATGATCCGGAAGTCGAGTTCTCGTCCATGGAAATGTCGGCCAGCAAGCGGCTCACGCTGACAGAAGCGCTGAAACTCACCCTGCGGGACGCCTATTCGTTTTCCACCGACCGGTTCGACACGGAAGATGTCGGCTGGAACACGACCAAGTCGGTTCAGCTGTCTCTCGGCCCGACGCAGACGACGCTCGGGGTTGCCGTGAGCACCTCGAAGAACGACGACATCTGGCATTCGAGCCTGTCGCTCGAGCAGCCGCTCGGCAAGGCAATCCGTCTGCATGCGGGCGTCGCCGAATTGCAGTCGGAAACCCGCAACTCGGTGTTTGGCGCCCGGTTTTCCCGCAACTGGTAGGCTTCTTCCACGCAGGATTATTGCGGGCTGGCGACCATCTCGTGGGAAATCTGCCCGAGCCAGGTTTCCGTCAGCACGTCCTTTTCCGTCTTCAGATAAGCGCGCGCCTCGATCGGGGCCTGGCCGTCGACCTTGGCGTCGAAGATCAACCGCCACCGGTCGGTGCCGACGACGGGCAGAACGAAGGCGTTGACCGGCTCTCCGTCCGAGAGTTCGACCACCGGTTCGACGCCGTCCTCCCTGGTCTTGCCGTCAAGCGTCTTTCCGGCGAAATCGATGACCACCTTGATCTGATCGTCCGGGCGCGGCTGGCCGGGAACGCCGCCCTGGCCGACATGCGTCGCAGTGACCCGGGACGCGGCGTCCGGCAGGGGATGCTGGTCCCGCCAGGTCATCCGGTAGGCGAAGTGGCGTTCCTCGCCGGCGTGCGGCAGGGACTTGGGCAGGAAATAGGCGACGATATTGTCGTAGATCTCATCATCCGTCGGGATCTCGACCAGTTGAACCGCCCCTTCGCCGAACGGTTCCGTGGGCTCGATCCAGACGGACGGGCGCTTGTTGTAAAAAACGCCGTCGTCCTCGTAATTCTCGAAGTTCCGGTCACGCTGGGCAAGACCGAAACCCCTGACGTTATCGGCCTGGAATGTGGACGTGCGGATCCCGGACGGATTGTTGAGCGGCCGCCAGATGTTCTCGCCGGTTCCGCTGACGATCGCCAGGCCATCCGTGTCATGGACTTCCGGACGCCAGTCCAGCCCCTTGGAACGGTTGGTCTCCGAATACCAGTACATGCTGGTGAGGGGCGCAATGCCGAGCCGCTCCACCGGTTTGCGGAAGAACAGGTGGCTGTCCACGTCGATGATCTGTCCTTCGCCCTCCTCGTTGTTCATCTTCATCCGGTAGGCGCCGGTCACGGACGGGCTGTCCATGAGGGCATAGACGGTGAGAATGCCGTCCTCCGATCCGGCCGTTTCGAACCAGAATTCGGTGAACCGCGGGAATTCCTCCGGTTTCGCCATGCCCGTATCGAGGGCAAGACCGCGGGCCGACTGCCCGTACTGGCGCGATTGGCCATCGGTGCGGAAATAGGCGGCACCGAGAAACGATATCCAGTCGGTCTTAAGATCCGGCCGCATGACGCGGAAGCCTGCAAATCCGATGTCGGACGGCAGCTCCCTTGCGGGGCTGTCCTCGGGAACATCGAAATAATCTTCGGAATAGAGGATCTCCCGGGAGGAGCCGTCCTTCACTTCGTTGAGTTTCACCGGCTGCTTGAAATAGCGCCCCATGTGAAAGAACTGCAGCGGAAAGCCCGGAGCCACCTCGACGGTTTCCTCCTTGCGGAAACGGATCTTCCAGTGGGCGTCGTAGTCGATTTTCTCAAGCGTGTCCGCTGCCCGTATCTCGGTATCGCGATAAGGTTGCGCAGCACTCGCGCGCGCGACGTCGATCAGGCCCTCGTAGCTGAACGGCTGCGGTTCGCCACGCAGGGTGCCGAGTTCTCCGGCGCAGACGTGGGAAAAGAGCGCCGTGACTGAAAACACCACGGCAAGAGAGAGAAATGTACGCATGAAACTCCGAACCAACTTCTGGCATCCGACATGACGAAGCGAACGGCCTACCGGGACCGTTCGCGCAACCGATACTGCAGCGCAAGAATTTGGCGGCCTTAGGGCCAATCAATGGCTCTTGGATGATGCTTTCGTCCTTACTGCTCCAGCAGCTTGCGAAGCGAAAGGATGGCCGCGGACGTACGGTTTTCCACGCCGAGCTTGCCGAAGATCCGGTCCAGATGCTTGTTGACCGTCCTGGGGCTCATGTCGAGAATCGCCGCAATTTCCTTGTTAGACTTGCCGTTGGCGATCCAGCTCAGCACTTCCGCTTCCCGATCCGTCAGGTTGAAGGCGGCTTTGAGCACGTCCGAAGGCTCGCCCTCCGTGACCTCGACAACCCTGAGCAGGTGTTCCGTTGTGCTGATCACACCGGCATAGCTGAACCGCAACTCGCGGCCCGACATGACGGCAATGGTGTCCTGGCCCATTTGCGGCGCCTTGCCGGAATCGAGCAGGAGCTGACGCAGCCATTCGACGGTCGCGACCGGAAGCTTGCGGCTCACCGGCCCTTCCCCGCCCTGGCCGCCTTCGATCAGTTCCATCGCCTGGGGCGTTGCCCAGCAGATGTTTCCGGAAAGGTCGACTGACAGCAGAAACCGGCCCGAGGCATCCAGCGCCACATGGGCGCTGTGAGAGTTGCGGGCGTTGGAAATATGGACTTTCAGGCGGGCGATCAGTTCCTCCGGATCGACCGGCTTGGTGATGTAGTCGACGCCACCGGCCTCAAGACCCCGGACGATATGCTCCGTCTCGCTGAGGCCGGTCATGAAAAGAACCGGCACATCGCGCAACACCTCGAAGGCCTTCAGCCGCTTGCTGGTCTCGAAACCGTCGAGTTCCGGCATGACCGCATCCATGAGAATGGCGTTCGGCGTCACCCGCTTTAGGATGTCGAGCGCCTTCTTGCCGTCCTGGGCGACGAGCACCGTGTAGCCGGCCTCTTCCAGTGCGTCGGTGAGCATCCCCAGAGATGACGGCGTATCGTCGACAACCAGCACGGTAACGCTGGGGCTAGGAGCATTCATGATCATGTCCGAGCTTCTCCAGTAGCTTGTCATATTGGGTCAGATCGAATTCGCGGATCAGCTCGCGCATATGCGCGACGAACTCCGCGGCATGAGGCTCGTGCGCCTCGATATCGTCCAGCTTGGCCCGGATGCCGCGCACATAGCCGATACTGCTGAGCTGTTTCAGCATGCCGAGGCTTTCCTCCGACGGCAGCGCGGCATTGCTGAATGTCGCGGCACCGGCGGGAGCGGCTTCCTGCAGCGACGGGCGGCTCTGGGCCTCGTCCGTCCGCCACGCCAGTTTCAGCGTGTGATGCAGCTTGTCCTGCAGTTCGCTCAGACGCACCGGCTTGACCAGGTAATCGTCGTGATAGATCCGGTGCAGCGGATCCCGGCCGCTGTCGTCGGCATTCGCCGAGATCATGATGATGACCGCGTCGCCGTGCCCGGATTCACGCAGCTTTCGCGCCAGCTTCCAGCCGCTCATGCCCGGCATGCTGATGTCGAGCAGGAAGGCGTCCGGGCGCTCCACGGCGGCCGTTTCCAGACACGCCTGCCCGCCCGGTGCCGAAAGCACCTTGAACCCGAGCGGCGTCAGGAAATCCCGGATGAGCGCGCGCTGCGCCGGATCGTCGTCAACCACCATCACCGTCTGCACGGGTCCGTGATAGCCGACGATGCGCTTTTCCGCACGCACCGCCCGGGTGGGCGCTTCCGCGGCGCCGAGCAGCATGCGTACCTTGAACCGGCTGCCCTTGCCCAGCTCGCTTTCCACCTGGATGTCTCCGCCCATCACTTCGCTCAGCAGCTTGGTGATGGTCAGGCCGAGACCGGTTCCGGGCACCGACACCTGGCCCTCTTCCTCGATCCGCTCGAAGGGATTGAAGATCCGCTGCAGGTTTTCCTGAGCAATCCCGATCCCGGTATCGATCACGGAAAACTCGGCTACCTGGCTGTGATAGGTGACGGCCAGGCTGACGCTGCCGGCATCCGTCCACTTGATCGCGTTGGACAGGAGATTGATCAGCACTTGGCGCAGCCGCTTCTCGTCACCGAACACGTAGACCGGCAGATTGTCGGCCGGCACGAAATTGAACTGCAGCTCCTTGGCATCCGTCTGCAGGCGGAACATGTCGACGATCTGCGTCAGGAATTCATGCAGGTTGAAACGCTCCCGGTAGATCGTCAGGTGCCCTGCCTCGATCTTGGAAATGTCCAGAAGCCCTTCGATCAGCCCGGCGAGATGATCGGCCGAATGCTGGATCACCTTGACCGCGTCGCGCCGGTGCGCCGGGATCGACGGGTCCTTGCGCATGAGCTGGGCATAGCCGGCGATCGCATTGAGCGGCGAGCGCAGCTCGTGGCTGATGCCCACCACGTAGCGGCTCTTTGCCTGGTTGGCCGATTCGGCCGCCTCCTTGGCCTTCTGCAGCTTGGCGTCCGTACGCTTGTGCGCCCTGATTTCCCGCATCAGCAGGCTGGTCTGCCGGCGGGTCTCCTCGTTGGCGAATTTGCGGCTCTCGTGAACCAGCACGAAAAGCCACGCCATCACCCCGGAGATCACCAGGAGTATGAAGAACACCTGTGTCAGAGCCCGGCCGATACCGTCCCGGCTTGCTTCCGAGCCGAGCGTATTGGCCTCAACATAAACCAGCGACAGGATCGCGCCGAGCGAGGCGGTGACGATCAGCATCACGCTCAGATAGATGCCGAGACGCGAGCTTATCCACCCCGCGACATCCGTGGGCAGGACGGCATGCAGCAGCGCCTTCACCTGGTCGCCCAGGCGGGCGTTCTCCTTGCAGTCGTCCTGGCAGCGCGCGTCGAGCGAACAGCACAGCGAGCAAATCGCCCCGGAATAGACCGGACAGTGCGCCATGTCCTCATGCTCGAAGGAATGCTCGCAGATGCAGCAGCGCAAGGAAAGCTTCTGCACCTCCCCGTCCGGCGCGGCAGCCGCCTGCGCCACCGGCTCCGGCTGGCGGGCAATGTAGTAGCGCCCCTTGGTCAGATAGGCGATCACCGGCGCCAGAACGATAGCGACGGCCAGGGCGATATAGCTGGCAAGCGCATGGGCGGTCTGGCCGAAGACACCGGAATAGGCGATCAGCGCGGTCAGGCTGGCAATCACCATCGATCCGATCCCGACCGGGTTGATGTCGTAGAGATGGGCCCGCTTGAACTCGATATGGCGCGGGCTCAGGCCCAGCGGCTTGTTAATCACCAGGTCCGCGAACAGCGCCCCGATCCAGGCGACGGCGACGACCGAATAGAGCCCGAGTGTGCGCTCCAGCGCCTTGTAGACGCCGAGTTCCATCAGCGCGAGCGCAATCACCACGTTGAACACCAGCCAGACCACGCGGCCCGGGTGGCTGTGGGTCAGGCGGGAGAAGAAGTTCGACCAGGCGATGGAGCCCGCATAGGAATTGGTGACGTTGATCTTGATCTGGCAGACGATCACAAACAGCCCGGTAAGCGCGATGGCCATTTCCGGGGTCGTCGCCCTGGTGAAGGCGACCAGGTACATGTGCGTCGGCTCTACGGCTTTTTCAGGGCTGAGACCGCTTTGCAGGGCGACGACAACCAGGAACGAGCCGAACAGCAGCTTGATGGCACCGACCACGATCCAGCCCGGACCGGCGGCGAGCAGGGCCAGCCACCATTTGAGCTTCTTGCCCTGCCGCTTTCTGGGCAGGAAGCGGAGAAAGTCCACCTGCTCGCCGATCTGTGCAATCAGCGAAAAGAGCACGGCGCTCGCCGCCCCGAACAGGAGAAGGTCGAACCGCCCGCCCTCGTCGCCGAGACGGCCGGAAAAGCTCTGCCAGTCCTCCAGTGGCGCAAGGCCCTGCCAGGCGAGAAACGCGAAGGGCAGGAGCTGCAGGACGATCCAGACCGGCTGGGTATAGATCTGCAGCCGGCTGATCAGCGTGATGCCGTAGATCACCAGCGGGATGACGACCAGCGTGCAGACCAGATAGCCGATATTGAGCGGCACGCCGAAGAACAGCTCCAGCGCCGTGGCCATGATGGCGGCTTCCAGCGCGAAGAAGATGAAGGTGAAACTGGCATAGATCAGAGACGTGACGGTCGAGCCGATATAGCCGAACCCGGCACCGCGCGTGAGAAGATCGATATCGACCCCGTATTTTACCGCATAGAACGAAATCGGCAGGCCGGTGACGAAGATGATCATGCCAACAACCAGGATCGACGAAACCGCGTTGGTGAAGCCGTAATTGTAGGTGATTGCCGCGCCAATGGCTTCGAGGGCGAGGAACGAGATGGCGCCCAGCGCGGTGTTGGCGACCCAGACCGCCGACCAGCGACGGGCGCTTTTTGCGGTAAAGCGCAGGGCGAAGTCTTCCAGGGTCTGGTTGGCAACCCACTGATTATAGGTTCGACGTAAGCGGACCACCCGCTGATGACTTGCCATTCACCCCACCTGGTCTTCAGGTCACCCGATGCGGAGCCTATCGTTTGTGCACCGCAACCATTATTCATGCAGCCGCCGCTCATTCTCCCGGCACACTCGGCAAATTTGCCAGAGGAATGCATACTCAGGCGAAATATTCTGCAATATTCGTGCCTATTTTCTCATTATTATTATGAATTTCACGAAATCAGGCAGGAAACAGCTCAGATTCTCCAAATTGTCCGAAGTTTTTTTCGCGATACCAACAGAAACAATAAGTATACTTAAAGTTTTGGCGCTGTTTTTTGTGTCGCAAAATTTGAATTGTTTCACAATCGACGAGCCAGCGAAATAAGTCAATTAACCCACAGCAACTGACGCATTGCGGCAGCGCACAAATTCAGACGAGCCTTGAGCCATGCGGAGATGCCGGCAGGCACTCTGCTTCATCCTCAAACACGGAGGGGTCCAATGCGACGTCTGAAAGACCTGATTGAAAACCGGCTTACCCGCCGGTCTGTCCTGACCGGGACGGCCGCCGCGGCGATGCTGGTGACCGCCGGCGCCATGGCGCCCGTCATGGCCGACGATGTGAACACGACCGGACTTGCCGTCACCGACGACACGGTGAAGGTCGGTATCCTGCATTCCGTCACCGGCACCATGGCGATTTCCGAGACGGGTTCGGTGCAAGCCGAAAAGCTCGCGATCGAACAGATCAATGCCATGGGCGGCGTCCTTGGCCGCAAGATCGAATACATCCAGGAAGACGGCGCCTCCGACTGGCCGACCTTCGCCGAAAAGGCCAAGAAGCTGCTGGTGAACGACAAGGTCGCCGCGGTCTTCGGCTGCTGGACCTCCGCCTCGCGCAAGGCGGTCCTGCCGGTCTTCGAACAGTATAACGGGATGCTCTACTACCCGACCTTCTACGAAGGCCTGGAACAGTCCCCGAACGTGATCTACACCGGCCAGGAAGCCACCCAGCAGATCATCGCCGGCATCGACTGGGTCGCCAAGGAAAAGGGCGCCAAGAGCTTCTACCTGCTCGGCTCCGACTACATCTGGCCGCGCACCTCCAACAAGATCGCCCGCAAGCACATCGAAAAGCTGGGCCTGAAGGTCGTGGGCGAGGAGTACTATCCGCTCGGCCACACCCAGTTCAACTCGGTGATCAACAAGATCAAGCTGAAAAAGCCTGACGTGATCTACGCGATCGTCGTCGGCGGTTCCAACGTTGCCTTCTACAAGCAGCTCAAGGCGGCCGGCATCGACATGACCAAGGAAAAGCCGCTTCTGCTCACCATTTCGGTGACCGAAGACGAAATCCGCGGCATCGGCGGTGAGAACATCGACGGCGCCTACGCCGCGATGAAATACTTCCAGTCTCTCGATAACGAGAACAACAAGGAATTCGTTTCCGCGTTCAAGGAGATGTGGGGCGACGACATCGTCATCGGCGACGTGACCCAAGCCGCCTATCTCGGCCCCTGGCTCTGGAAGGCCGCGGTCGAGAAGGCCGGCAGCTTCGACATCGACAAGGTCCGCCTGGCCTCTCCCGGCATCGAGCTGACCACTGCTCCGGAAGGCTATGTCCGTATCCACGAAAACCATCACCTTTGGTCCAAGACCCGCATCGGCCTCGCCAAGCCCGACGGCCAGTACGAGCTGATCTACGAGACCGCCGACCTGATGGAACCGGATCCGTTCCCGGAAGGCTACCAATAAGCTCCGGCTGACTTCCCCAAGGGAGGAAGCGCCCACCCCAAGTGTGGGCATGACACCAGGGCGCTGCGCGGATGCAGCCTGCGCGGCGCCCCTTTTCCGAACCGTTCCAGATTTCCTTCCCGATCGAGGGGCGCAGGTCCAAATCCCCCGGCCCCGCAGCATGGAGACGTGCACATGTTCGCCGACTACTCATGGACAGAACTCGGGTCCATATTCGCCATGCAGGGCTTTGCCGGACTGATCCTGTTTTCCGTCTTCGTCCTGATGGCCCTGGGTCTTGCAATCATTTTCGGACAGATGGGCGTCATCAACATGGCTCACGGCGAGTTCATGATCCTCGGCGCCTACGTCACTTACCTGTGCTCCAACTTCGTTGAAGCCTATATGCCCGCCCTGTTCGGCATCTATTTCTTCTTCGCCATGATCCTCGCGTTTCTCGCGGCGGGCGCGCTCGGTGCCCTCGTCGAATGGTCGCTGATCCGCCATCTCTACCGCCGGCCGCTCGATACGCTGCTCGCGACCTGGGGTCTCAGCCTCATCCTGCAGCAGGCCTACCGCTCCATCTTCGGTGCCCGCGAGGTCGGCGTCACACTGCCCAACTGGCTGCTCGGTTCTGTTCCGCTCACCGACATCATCGAAATTCCGATCAACGGCATCTTCGTTATGGTGCTGACGCTGGTCATCGCCGTCGGTGTCTATTTCCTGATGTTCCGCTCCCGCATGGGCATGCAGACCCGCGCCGTCGTGCAGAACCGCGTCATGGCGGGCGCCGTCGGCATCAACACCGAGAAGGTCGACCGCATGACCTTCGCGCTCGGCTGCGGCATCGCCGGCGTGGCCGGCAGCGCCTTCACCATGATCGGGTCCACCGGGCCGACCGCGGGCCAGCTCTACATCGTAGACACCTTCCTGATCGTCGTCTTCGGCGGCGCGGCCAGCCTGCTCGGCACCATCGCCTCCTCCTTCGCCATCAGCCAAGCCCAGTCGACCATGGAGTTCTTCCTGTCCGGTTCCATGGCGAAGGTTCTCACGCTCCTGACCGTGGTCGGCATCCTGATGCTGCGCCCGGAAGGTCTGTTCTCCTTGAAGATCCGCCGCTGAGGAGGCTTTCATGACCACATTCAAATCCTTCATGCCACGGCAGGACATCCTCGCCCTTCTGGTCGTCGCCGCCGTCATCTTCGTCATCATGCCGCTGTCGATGGACATTTTCCGGCTCAACCTGTTCGGCAAGTACCTGACCTACGCCTTCGTCGCCATCGGCCTGGTGCTTTGCTGGGGCAAGGGCGGCATCCTCAGCCTCGGCCAGGGCGTGTTCTTCGGCCTCGGCGGTTACTGCATGGCCATGTATCTCAAACTGGAAGCCTCCACACCGGAGGCGACCGCCATCCAGTCCACGCCGGGCATCCCCGACTTCATGGACTGGAACCAGATCACCGAACTGCCCTGGTTCTGGGAACCGTTCCACAGCCTGACCTTCACCCTGATCGCGATCTTCGTCATCCCGGCGCTCTTCGCCTTCATCATCGGCGCCGCAATGTTCAAGCGCCGCGTGGGCGGCGTCTACTTCGCCATCATCACCCAGGCGATCGCCGCCATCCTGACCATCCTGATCATCGGACAGCAGGGCTATACCGGCGGCGTCAACGGCATCACCGATCTCAGAACGCTCAAGGGCTGGGACATCCGCACCGACGAGGCCAAGTACATTCTCTATTTCGTCAACGGCGCGCTGCTGATCGGCGTCCTGGTGCTCTGCCAGTTCGTTCTGCAGAGCAAGCTCGGCCGCCTGCTGGTCGCGCTCCGCGACAAGGAGGACCGGGTCCGTTTCTCCGGCTACGACGTCTCCAACTTCAAGATCTTCGTCTTCTGCTTTGCCGCAGTTCTGTCGGCGATCGGCGGGGCGATGTTCACGCTGCAGGTCGGCTTCATGTCGCCCTCCTTCGTCGGCATTGTGCCGTCCATCGAGATGGTCATCTTCTGCGCGGTCGGCGGGCGCCTGTCGATCTTCGGCGCCGTCTACGGAACGCTGCTCGTCAACTGGGCGAAGACCACCTTCTCCGAGACCTTTCCGGAACTCTGGCTCTTCGGCCTCGGCGCCCTGTTCATCGCCGTGGTGCTGGTCTTCCCGAATGGTCTCTCCGGCCTCTACCGCAGCTACCTGGCGCCTTATGTCGACCGCTGGATCTTCCGCAAGCCGCCGGCAAACGGGTCTTCCGGAAACGATCCCCTCGAAACGCCCGGCTTCGACCCCGATCCGGCCGCACGGCCCGCCGAGTAGGAGATCCAGAGAATGAACACCATCAGCAACAACTCCGACTTCCTGCTCGCCATTGAGAACCTCACGGTCTCCTTCGACGGCTTCAAGGCGGTCAACGACCTGAACCTCTATGTCGACGAGAACGAGATCCACGTCATCATCGGCCCCAACGGCGCCGGCAAGACCACGGTCCTCGACCTGATCTGCGGCCGGACCCGGGCAACGGACGGGTCGATCAAGTTCCACAACAAGGAACTGACCCAGATGCGCGAGCATGAGATCGTTCGCGAGGGCGTCGGCCGCAAGTTCCAGAACCCGTCGATCTACGAGGACCTGAGCGTCTTCGAAAATCTGGAGATCTCCTTCCCGCGCGGCCGCAGCGTCTTCGGAGCGCTTGCCTTCAAGCGGGACGGCGAAGTGATCGACCGCGTTCACGAGATCGCGGAAATGGTCTTCCTGAAGGAGCTTCTGAACACCCAGGCCGCCCTGCTAAGCCACGGCCAGAAACAGTGGCTGGAGATCGGCATGCTGCTCATCCAGGACCCGGAACTCCTGATGCTTGACGAGCCGGTCGCCGGCATGAGCGTCTCGGAACGCAAGCAGACCGCGAAGCTCCTCAACGAGATCACCAAGGGCCGCTCGGTGATGGTGGTCGAGCACGACATGAAATTCGTCGAGGACATCGCCCACCGGGTCACCGTCCTGCACCAGGGCAAGATCCTCGCCGAGGGGTCGATGGCCAAGGTGCAGGCCGATCCCAAGGTCATCGACGTCTATCTGGGCCACTAGGAGAACATCATGCTGAATGTTGCGCATTACCACGTCGCCTACGGCCAGAGCGAAGTGTTGCACGGCCTCGACTTCACGGTCTCTCCCGGCGAGATCGTCGCCATCATGGGCCGCAACGGCATGGGCAAGACCACGCTGATGAAGTCGCTGATGGGCATCGTTCCGACCAAGGACGGCAATGCCGCCGTCGACGGGATCGACATCACCGCGCTCAAGAGCTACGAGCGCGTCGCCAAGGGCATCGCCTACGTGCCCCAGGGCCGGATGATCTTTCCGACCATGACGGTTCAGGAAAACATCGAAACCGGCCTGACCATCAGCGGCAAAAGCAAGGTTCCCGGAGACATCTACGAACTCTTCCCCGTCCTGCTCGACATGAAGGGCCGGCGCGGCGGCAACCTCTCCGGCGGCCAGCAGCAGCAGCTCGCCATCGCCCGGGCGCTTGCCACCAATCCGAAGGTCCTGCTGCTCGACGAACCGACCGAGGGCATCCAGCCGTCGATCATCCGCGAGATGGCCCGTGTTCTCAAACGCATCCGCGACGAGCGGGGCCTCTCCATCGTCGTCTCCGAACAGGTCCTGTCCTTCGCCCTCGATGTCGCCGACCGCGTTCTCGTGCTGGAAAACGGCCGGCTCGTCCATGACGAGCCCCGCGCCAGCGTCGACGAGGCCAAGGTCGCCGCCTTCCTGTCCGTCTGATCCCGATTTTTCAAGCTCAACCGCGCTTACGGAAACCGGCGCATTTCAAAGAGGAGAAAGCCCATGGCTGAAACGCTCATTTCGGTAGACCTGTCCGAGTCTCCCCACACCAACGAGAAGATCCACAACCGCTGGCATCCGGACATTCCGATGGCGGTCTGGGTGGAACCCGGCGACGATTTCAGGATCGAAACCTATGATTGGACCGGCGGCCAGATCAAGAACGACGACGACGCGGCCGACGTGCGCGACGTGGAGCTGGAACAGGTCCACTACCTGTCCGGCCCGATCGGCGTCAAAGGCGCGGAACCCGGCGATCTTCTGGTGGTCGACATTCTCGACATCGGCGCCAAGGAAGACATGCTCTGGGGCTTCAACGGCTTCTTCTCCAAGCAGAACGGCGGCGGGTTCCTGACCGAGCATTTCCCGGAAGCGCAGAAATCGATCTGGGACATCGAGGGCATGTTCACCCGCTCCCGCCACGTGCCGGGCGTCAGCTATGCGGGCCTCATTCACCCCGGCCTGATCGGCTGCCTGCCGGACCGCAAGATGCTCGACATGTGGAACGAGCGCGAAGCCGCGCTGAAGGCGACGGATCCGGACCGGATTCCGGAACTGGCGGCACTGCCGAACCCGCAGTCGGCCCATATGGGCAAGATGACCGGCGACGCCAGGGCCGCCGCGGCGGCAGAAGGCGCGCGCACCGTGCCGCCGCGCGAACACGGCGGCAACTGCGACATCAAGGATCTCTCCCGCGGTTCGAAGATCTACTTCCCGGTCTATGTGGACGGAGCCGGACTTTCCATGGGCGATCTCCACTTCAGCCAGGGTGACGGCGAGATCACCTTCTGCGGCGCGATCGAGATGGCCGGCTGGCTGCACATCCGCGTCAACCTGATCAAGGGCGGCGTCACCAAATACGGCATCAAGAACCCGATCTTCAAACCTTCGCCGATCACCCCGAAATACGACGACTACCTGATCTTCGAAGGCATCTCGGTCGACGAGGCAGGCACCCAGCATTACCTGGATGTCCATATCGCCTATCGCATGGCCTGCCTCAACGCCATCGAATACATGAAGAAGTTCGGTTACACCGGCGCTCAGGCCTACGCGATCCTCGGCACCGCGCCGGTGCAGGGACATATCTCCGGGGTCGTCGACATTCCGAACGCCTGCGCGACCTTGTGGCTGCCGACGGATATCTTCGATTTCGACATGATGCCGGGCTCCGACGGGCCGACGAAGTATCTCGACGGGTCCGTCGACGTGCCGCTGGCACCGGATCTCTGAGGAGCGCGCAATGCCGGTCTACGACTATCTCTGCGCCTGCTGCGGGCCGATCACCGCCGTCAGGCCGATGTCCGCCCATGCCGATCCGATCGAATGTCCGGCATGCAAGCGGGAGGCCCCACGGGCCCTCCTGCGGGCACCCAGCATGCCGAGCCTGTCCACTAACGAGCGCTCGGCACACGAACGCAACGAAACCGCCCGCCACCAGCCGGCGTTTTCGACCAAATCCGACCGTGAGGACCGGGCGAAGGAAAACCGCAAACGCCACCCCTCGGGCTGTGCTTGCTGTTCCGGCTCCAAGGGCTCCTTCCGCTCCAGCGCGGTCTACCGTCCGGACGGCAGCAAGACGTTCCCGTCGAAACGGCCCTGGATGATCAGCCATTAGGACCGGTCGGCGGCCGTGATCTGCGCGAAAAAAAAAGCCGGCCGGAAAACCGGCCGGCGCTGAAAAAAAGAAACCGTGCGTTAAGCCGGCCTAAAAAATCTCTAAGTCAACGAGAACCTGTATAGCCCCGGCGGCTTCCGCGCGCTGTGACCCCAAACACAGTTTGCCGTTTGACTGGACGAAACCGCACCGAAACCCCGGGCACTCCCCCTTGCCGACCGTCCGGCAAGGTAACCTATTGCGAAGGTTTCAGGCTGTTCGGATTGAACGCCCCGCCGAACGGCGACGGATTGGCAGGCGCAGTCGGGGACGCCGGGGTTTGCGGTTCCGGTTTCAGGCCGTTGGGGCTGAACGCGCCGCCGAAGGGCGAAGGATTGGCATTGGCCGGACCGTCCGACGGCGACGGGACCGAGGGTGCGGACGTCCCCTGCTGCGTCTGCATTCTCCGGCGCTGCTCTTCGAGAAGCTGCTGCTGGAGCGCGCGTTTCTCGTCGAGGATCTGCTGCTTGCAGACCGAAGCGTCCTGCCGGCTGCCTTCATAAACGGCGAAGGCGGCGACACCTGCCAGAATCAGGAAAACCGTCAGCGGATGAACGAGCGTCTTCAGGACCGGATTGCCGTAGATCCGCGACCGCGCGGCGGTTCCCGTGCGCAGCACTTCCTTGCGGCGCGAATGGGCTTCATGGACCACCGCCCCGATCAGGGTCACGCCGATGATGATCACGGCCAGCGCCGAGAGCGACGGATCCGTGCCGTGCCGGACCTTGGAGGCGAGCGCCGTCGTGAAGGTATTGCCGGAGAGGATCGTGAACACCGTGGTGTTGTAGTTCTCGAACGACGCCAGGAAGGTCAGGAAGGCCGCCGAGCCGATGGCCGGCCACAGGAATGGCAGCAGGATCTTGCGGAAGGCCTGGCCGGGCGTCGCGCCCAGATCGAGCGCCGCTTCCGTCAGGATCGGATCGAACCGCTGCAGCCGCGCCAGGAACACCAGCATGGCGTAAGCGGAAATAAAGGTCACCTGGCCGGCCAGCGTCAGGAACATGCCGTTATAGAAGAACGACCCGTAATCCGCGCCCACGGACCGGCCGAGCGCGCCCCAGAAGACGATGGTCGAGATGCCGAGCACGACGCCGGGGATGAGGATCGGCGTGATCAGGACCGTGTAGAGCGTGGCGCGCAGCCTGGGCCCCAGTTCGGACAGGGCCAGCGCGCCCGCCAACCCGATCGGCACCGCGATGGCGACGACGCTGACGGCGATCACCAGGCTGTTGGCGAGACCGCTCATCAGCCGGTCGTTGGCGAAGAGCACGCCGAACCACTCGGTCGTGAAACATTCCCACGGCGTGATCCGGGGAAAGGACGAGGAGTTGAAGGCCGTGATCACCATGATGATCAGCGGTCCGAACAGGAAGGAGAAAAACAGCAGGGAGAACCCGACCGCGATCGCTCCGCCGCCCGCGCCCCGGTTCATCGGCCGATCTCCCCGATGGACACCTTGAAGATGCGCATCAGCATCATGACGAAGGAGATGCAGACGAGAAGCAGGATCACCGCATAGGCCGAACCGCGCTGCCAGTTGGCGCTCTCGTTGAACCACTGATAGATGAGCTGGGTGAACCAGAGGCTCGACGGCCCGCCGAGGATCTGGGGTGCGGCCAGTGCGCCGGCCGTCAGCATGAACACCATGGTCGCCCCCGACGCGATGCCGGGCTTGGCCACCGGCAGCACCACCCGCCAGTGCACCCGCCACCAGCTTGCCCCCATGTCACGGGCCGCCTCGATCTGGTTCCGGTCGAGCGCCTCGACCGCGTTGAAGATCGGAAACACCATCAAGAGGATGTAGGCATAGGTCAGCCCGGAATAGAGCGCCACGTCAGCCCGGATGAAATCGACCGGCTGGTCCCACAACCCCATCGACATGCCGATGCCGTTGATCAGTCCGGTGGAGCCGAACAGGACGCGGAAGGCGAAGGCGCGCAGGATCTCGTTGACCCAGAAGGGCACGATCAGGCCGATCACCATCATGCGCGCGGCGACGCCCGTCGCCGAATGGGCAAGGATGAAGGCGATCGGATAGCAGAGCATGATGTCGATGCAGGTCACGAACACCGCGGCGATCAGCGTCCTGACCAGAATGCCGATATCGAGCGTGTTGACCGTGCCGTCGTTGCCTTGAAAGAAATAGGCGTAGTTCTCAAGCGTATAGACGTCCTGCGGGCCGCCCACTTCCGATGCGGGCAGATTGAAGCGGAACGAATAGTCGAGCATCGCCACCTGCGGCAGGGCGATCAGGAAGATCACCCAGAAGAGCACGGCGATGCCGACGAAACTCGCCGCGCCGAGACCGTGCTTTCCGGCGATCTCTTTAAAGACGTTCTGCAGAGCCTTCATCCTCAGGCCCCCGCCAGCACGCCGTGCGGCAGGACGATGGCCTGGTCCGGCGTGAAGCCGACCGCGACCGCGCCGCCGGTTTGAGTTTCAGGAGCCCCGCCCAGGTTCACCCGGGTCAGGCGCAACTGCACGCCGTTCGCTTCCAGGAACATCTGCCGCGCGTTGCCTTCGAACTCCTCCTTGACCCAGTTGGCGTTCACGGCATTCGGCAACCCGTCTCCAAGGCTCAACTGCTCGGGCCGGATGAACAGTATGCATTCCTCTCCGGCCTTGTACTGGCGTCCGCCTGCCGCGCGCCCTTCCAGTCGTCCGAGTGGGGTCTCGACCGATACCAGCGTCTCGGCCTGCGCGGCGACCTTGCCTTCGATGGCGTTGGTCTCGCCGACGAAGGAAGCCACGAAGGAAGTCTTCGGGCGGTTGTAGATCGTCTCGGGCGCGTCGACCTGTTCGATCACCCCGGTATTCATCACCGCCACCCGGTCGGACATGGTCAGCGCCTCGCCCTGATCGTGGGTGATATAGATGAAGGTCAGCCCGACCCGCTGCTGGATCGCGCGCAGTTCGGTACGCATGTGATGGCGCAGTTTCAGATCGAGCGCGGAAAGCGGCTCGTCGAGGAGCAGGATGTCCGGCTCCACGGCAAGCGCCCTGGCGATCGCCACCCGCTGACGCTGGCCCCCGGAAAGCTCGTGCACCTTTTTGTCGCCAACGCCGGGAAGCGCGATCATGTCGAGTAGTTCGTCCGCCTTCTTGCGCCGCTCCTTGCGGCCGATACCCCGGACCTCCAGGGGAAAGGCGATGTTGTCGGCAACGCTCATCAGCGGAAAGAGCGCCAGGTTCTGGAAGATGAGAGCCGTCGGACGCTTGTTCGGGCCGATGCCCCTCATGTCCTGGCCACCGATCAGCACGCTCCCTTCTGTCGGGTCGGTGAAGCCGGAAATGCAGCGCAGCAAGGTGGTCTTGCCGCAGCCGGACGGTCCCAGAAACGAAAAGAACTCCCCGCCCTTGATCCTCAGATGTGCATTGTCAACCGCGGTATAGGCCCCAAAACGAATGGAAACATGATCCAGGACGATATCTTTTGTGGCCATGGCGCTCTCGGAAAGACGGCGAAGGATGGGGAAAACAAGCGGGCGACTGCCGGGAGGGAGAGCCCCGGCATCCGCCATTCAAGTTGCCTGATTTATTATGCGGACAGGAATTTGTTGGTGTATTCGGTCCGCTTTTCCGAGTACCACGGCGCTTCGGCCGGCCAGGCGTTCAGGTTGCCCAGAGCCTCGCCCGGATAGGCGTCGGCGAAGTTCTTGGCGTAGGTTTCGCCGCCGTATTCAGCCGCGCCGATCACCGGCGAGTTGTAGCCATGCGTCTTGATGGCTTCGCCGGCAAGCTTGGCGTCGTAGGCCGTCTCGATGAAGGCGTAGATCTGGTCGATGTTCTTCGCGCCGGTCGGCATGGCCATGCCGTCGACCCAGGCCATCGCGCCTTCCTTCGGCGCCCGGTACATGACCGGCTCACCGGCGGTCTTGAGCGCCAGCGGGGGACCGTCCCAGGTCTGACCGACGATCACACCTTCGTTCAGGAGGCCGTTCTTCTGGGTATCGGCGTCGTTCCAGATGAGCTTGATGTTCGGCTTCTTGGAAATCGCGATGTCGACGACCTTGGTCCAGATCTCGTCCATCTTCTCAGGGCTCTCGTAGGCTGCCCACATGGAACCCGGCTCCAGTTCGCCGCGGCCTTCGAGGCCGAGACCGAGACCGAGCAGCATCGAATGTCCGCGGCCCATGGTCTTGCCGGCATTGGCTTCGTCCCAGACGTCGTAATAGCTCGGGAATTCACCGTCCGGCGTGAACGCATCGGTCCGCCAGGCGATGCCTTCCGTGCCCCAGATATGCGGCAGCCAGAACACGCCCTTGCCGTCGAAGTTCCAATGGGTCTCGCCGAGCGCCATGGACGGATTGACCTTGTCGAGCGGCACTTTTGCCATGTCGAACGGCTGCAGCAGGCCGAGTTCGGCCCAGAGCAGGTTGCGGTTCACGGTCGGGGAAACGATATCAAAGCCTTCGCCGTTGGTGGCTTTAAGCTTGTTGATGATCTCCTCGTTGGAGCCGATGCCGGTGAAGTTGATCTTGATGCCGGTCTTGTCCGTGAAGCCGTTGACGAAGCTTTCCGGCAGGTAGTCGGACCACATCATGATGTTGATCTCGCCGGACGAAGCCAGCACGCCAGAGCTGACGATGGCGGGCATGGACAGGCCCGCACCGGCGGCTGCCGCGGTTTTCAGGAAATCGCGCCGCGTGGCGGGCGCACCCTTTTTAAAACTGATCATGACTTCCCCTTCACTGTTGGTTTGACCAAACTGTTCATTGCTCTGGCACGGAACGGACCGGTTTTCTTTGCCGGTTTTCTTTGAAAGCGCCGCGTTGCCCGCGACGATCCCGTACCGCGTTGAAAGAAAGAGTATTGCGCTGCAATATCCACCCTTAGAGCCAGAGGGTGAAAACTATGGGGCCAGAGCGGGTTTCGGGGCTTGTCCGCCGGAAGTTTAGAGCCAAAACTGTCGGCAGACTTCCGGAAGCGGCCAGAGGCGGCCTTTCCGGCCTTGCGGAAATTCAAATGCTAGCGACCTATTTCGATACCCCTTTCGATCCGGACCGCCGCCTGCAGCATCAGATTCAGGAACGGCTCATCGAGGCCATCCTGGACGGTGTCTGGCCTCTGCACGAACCTTTGCCGGCGACACGGGTCTTCTCCCGGGAGATCAAGGTCTCCCGCAACACCATCGCGATCGTCTACGAGCGGCTGGTGGAGGACGGCTATCTGAAATCGGTCAGCCGGCGCGGCTATTTCATCAACGAGCGCCATATCCGCGAGCAGCTCAACATCCGTGTCGACGACCGCGCCAAGGAAATCCTGCCCAAGGCCGAGCGCCCCTTCGATCCGGAAGCTTTCCTAGCCTACCGCTATTCGGATCAGGAAAACATTTCCAAACCGGCGGACTGGCAGGCTTTCGAGTACCCGTTCATCTACGGTCAGCTTTCGCCCGACAAGACCTCCGTTACCCGCTGGCGGGACTGCGTCCGCCTGGCGGGAACCGCCCAGCACGCGCCGACATGGATCGGCGATCTGGTCGACCGCGACGATCCGATGCTGGTCGACCAGATCATCCGCCGCATGCTGCCGCAGCGCGGCTTCCGGGCGGAACCGGACGAGATCCTGGTCACCGTCGGGGCGCAGAACGCGCTCTTCCTGACGGCCCAGCTCTTCTGCCGGCCCGGCGTCAGGGTCGATCTTGAGGAACCCGGCTATGTCGATGCCCGCAATATCTTCCAGGCGCTCGGCGCGGAACTCAGGCACCATCCGGTGGATTCGAACGGCATGCGCGTCGGCGACGACCTGAAAGGCGCGCGCCTCGTCTATGTCACACCGGGTCATCAGTCGCCGACCAACGTCACCATGTCGATGGAGCGGCGGCTGCGGCTCTTGGCCCACGCGGAAACCTTCGATTTCATCGTGGTGGAAGACGATTACGAACACGAGCTGAACTTCATCGGCGCGCAGAAGCCTTCCTTGCGCAGCTTCGACAGGACCGGCCGCGTCGTCCATGTCGCCAGCCTCTCCAAGGCGCTGTTTCCGGGCCTGCGCCTCGGCTTCATCGCCGCGGACAAACGCATCGTCAGGGAGCTCCGCGCCTTGCGGCGGCTGATGTACCGACATCCGTCCGCCCTGGATCAGCGGGCCATGGCGATCTTCCTGTCGGAGGGGCACTACGATTCCCACATCCGCCGCCAGAGGAAAGTGCTGTCGCAGAAGTGGAAGAAGATGTTCACACTGATCGAAACCTACCTGCCGACCTGCGAGGCAACCGTCACCACGGGCGGATCCGGCGTCTGGCTGCGGCTGCCGGACGGCGCAAGAGCCCGCGAGCTGCAGATCGCCGCCGCCCGGCAGGGCATCCTGATCGAGGCGGGCGACGACCGCTACGTGTCGCCGCAAAAACCCACCAACCGCATCCGCCTCGGCTTCGGCGCGATTGCCGAGGAGAAGATGGAACCGGGGATCAAACTGCTCGGGCAGGTCCTGGCGGAATGTGCGTGATTGGGAAGGTAAAAGTGCTTCATAACATGGGTTAGCCGCTCTCCCTCCGCCGTCCCGGACGCAGCGCAGCGGAGATCCGGGACCCGGTAACCTCAGCTCGAACCGGTTCAATAAACACAGGTGGTTACTGGGCTCCTGCCTTCGCAGGAGCGGCAATTTGAGCCAGTTTAGTCACTACTTCGGTGCTTGCGCCGAAACACCCGCTCCCCGGGAAAAAGGTCCCGGCTCAAGGCCGGGACGGCAAAAGGGGTTGTGGCGGTCACTTACAGCTCCGCCTTGCCGAGCACTTTCTGGAGGATATCGACCATCTTGGAGAGATCTTCTTCCGAAGTCGTCAGCGCCGGCGCGAAGATCAACGCGTCGCCGGTCGCCTTGACGTGAAGCCCTTCGTCGAACAGGCGCCGCTGCACGATGGAACCTTTCGCGCCCGGCGTCTCGCCCGGAGTGAGCTGAATGCCGGAGATCATGCCGTGGCCGCGCAAGTCGTAGACTTGCGGCAGGTTGCGCAGGCTGAAGACGCCGTCGAGGAAGGTCGAAGACAGGCTTGCCCCCCGTTCGAACAGGCCTTCCGTCCTGTAGATGCCAAGCGTCGCCAGGGCGGCGGCACAGGCGACCGGATGGGCCGAATAGGTGTAGCCGTGCATCAGCTCCGGACGGTCTGCGGAAATGGAATCGATCACCGTCTTCTGGATCTCCGTCTTGACCGCGACGGCGCTCATCGGAATGGCCCCGTTGGTCAGCGCCTTCGCCATCGTCATGACGTCCGGCGTGACGCCGAATTCCTGGGAAGCGAAAGCCGAGCCGGTGCGGCCGAAGCCGGTGATCACCTCGTCGAACACCAAGAGGATGCCGTATTTATCTGCCACCTCGCGCAGCTTCTGGAGATAGCCGACCGGCGGCACGATGGTGCCGATGGAGCCGGCGATCGGCTCGACGAAGACGGCGGCGATCGTTTCACCGCCATAGGTCTTGCAGATCTCGTCCAGATCGTCGGCCAGATAGGCGCCGTCTTCCGGCTGGCCCCTCGTGAAGCGCTGTTCCTCGTTCCAGGTGTGGCGCATGTGAACGACATCGCAGGTGACGCCTGAGAAATCCCGCCGGTTGCCGACCATGCCCGCCAGCGACGTGCCGCCGAGATTGACCCCGTGATAAGCCCAGGACCGCGAGACGAAACGGGTGCGCTGCGGCTCGCCCTTCGCCTTGTGATAGGCAAGACAGATCTTGATGGCGGAATCGACGGCTTCCGAGCCGGAGGAGCCGAAGAAGATCCGGTCAAGGCCTTCCGGCAGGATGCCGCTCAGGGTTTCCGCGAGTTCGAAGGAGATCGGCGCAGCCCGCTGGAAGTGGGGAGAATAATCCAGGACCTGGAGCTGCTTGTAGACTGCTTCGGCGATTTCCTTGCGGCCGTGGCCGGCCGCACAGGTGAACAGGCCCGAGGACCCGTCGAGCAGTTCCCGGCCCTCCGGCGTCCAGTAGCGCACGCCTTCCGCCCGCGAAAACATTTGCGGTTCCTTGTGGAACAGCCTGTTGTTGGTGAACGGCAGCCAATGGTGATCCATGTTGATCGGCATTTGGGTCATGGCACGGTGTCCTTGAGGTCAAAAGGCTCCGATCAGTCCTAGGACCACTCGCCCGTCGGCCGTAGAGCCAGCGCTCGAATTCGTAAGGGCCAGCGGCGCGCAGAACGGTTTTGCCATTGTGCTGACCGGCCAGCCCCCTATTGTCCGGCAAACGACGGTTCCAATCAGTTCAGGAAAGGCGGGCTCATGACCGGCACAATCCTCATCACCGGCACGACATCGGGCTTCGGCCGGGCCATGGCCCGGCTGTTTTCAAATAACGGCTGGAAGGTCATCGGTACAGGCCGCCGCGCCGACCGGCTGGAAAAGCTGAAGGAAGAACTCGGCGGCGCCTTTTGTCCGCTCGCCTTCGACATCATGGACGAAGCCGCAACCAGGGCCGCTCTCGCCGGCCTGCCGGAGGCGTTTCGCGAAATCGATGTCCTGGTGAACAATGCCGGGCTCGCCCTCGGCACGGCTTCCGCGCCGGAGACCAGGCTTTCCGACTGGAAGACCATGATCGACACCAACATAACCGGTCTCGTCACCATCACCGACAGTCTGCTGCCGAAGCTCATCGAGCGGAAGGGCACGATCGTCAACATCTCCTCCATCGCTGCAAGCTGGCCCTATCCGGGCGGCAACGTCTATGGCGGCACGAAGGCGTTCCTGCGCCAGTTCTCGCTCGGGCTCCGCTCGGACCTTCACGGCAAGGGCGTCCGCGTGACGTCGATCGAACCGGGCCTGTGCGAAAGCGAGTTCACCCTGGTGCGCACCGGCGGCAATCAGGACACCTACGACGCGCTCTACGCCGGCGCCAACGCCATCCAGCCCGAGGACATCGCCAACACGGTCTACTGGGTCGCCACCCAGCCGGCGCATCTCAATATCAACTCCCTGGAAATCATGCCCGTCAGCCAGTCCTGGGCCGGCTGGCAGATCGCCCGGGAGGGGTAAGGGAAACCCCGAGCCCCCCGCAACGGCCAGGCCGTCCCGGCCTTGAGCCGGGATCTTTTCCAATTGAGAGCTTCGAGAAACCGATCTCGCTCCGGACGTGCGACGGGTCGCATCTCCCCGTCGTCATCCCATGGTCAAGCCCACTTGTGTCCGGCCTAGAGCATCGGGCGATAACTCCGCACAGCATCATCCTGGCCGCCCCTGCGCAGGCAGGGCCTTGTAAGCACCTATATTTGCAAAATAAATTGTCACCGGCTACTGGATCCCGGATCTCCGCTTCGCTGCGACCGGGAAGGCAAATGAGGACATCGCCTGCCATGTCCAACGGCGGTGCGGATGGAAGCTTCCAAACATCATCAATGCCTTGTCCGGAAGTTCCAGAAATTAACCGGACACCAGTGGGTCAAGCCCGGTGATGACCAGAGATTGCAGGTAGGTCAGTTTAGTTTTCTGGGTCGACGATGATCAGAAGAGCGGTGCAAAGCCTTTCCGCAATTCCACGATCTCTCTCCCTTTCCCCTCTCTCGAAAAGGAGTCGACATTTCCCTCTGTCGCCCCTACTCTGATTAAACGCTTAATCAAAGCTCGTCCAACAGCCTGTGTCTGAGGTCAGATGGCACCACGCCCCAACCTGTCGGATATCGCCAAGGCGCTCGGCGTCTCCAGCGCAACCGTGTCCAATGCCCTGTCGGGCAAGGGGCGGGTCTCGGCGAGGCTTTCTAAACAGATCGCGGCGAAGGCCCGGGAACTCGGTTACGTTCCGAGCGTCGCCGGACGGGCGCTCAGCACCGGCAAAAGCCATGTGCTCGGCCTGGTGCTGGCCGATATCGGCCATCCGCTCTTCCCGCAATTCGCCCAGGCCATCGAGCAGGCGGCCACGAAGGCCGGCTACGGCGTCCTGATCGGCGACAGCCGCGGCGAGGTCAAGACCCAGACAGCCGCCATCGAGCAGCTCATCGAGCGCGGCGCAGACGGCATCATTCTCGTGCCGCGGCACGGCACCCGGATTGCCGAAATCAACCATCCCGTCGCCGTCATCGACACGCCGTCGACGCCGGGCAACACCGTTTCCGCAGACCATTGGCAGGGCGGCCGGCTGATCGGCGAGCATCTGCGCGGCCTCGGCCACGGCTCGCTCGCCGTCATCGCGCTCCACCGGGATTCCAACGTGCAGGCGGACCGCATCGGCGGCATGCGCGAAGGCTTCGGGCGGGACCGCGCCATCCGCACCATCTGGATCGATGCCCTCGAAGCGGAAAACGGGCCTGGATGCGAACTCGGCCTCGCGGAACTGGTGCTTGAGGGACACACCGCCTTCGCCGCCGTTTCAGATATCCACGCCCTGCGCGCGGTCAGCGAATTGCAGCGGGCCGGGCTCTCTGTACCGGCCCATGTCACCGTCACCGGCTTCGACGATCTTCACTGGGCGCGGTCGATCTCGCCCTCGCTCACCACCGTGCGCATGGACATGGAGACCATCGCCCGGATTGCCGTCGACGATCTCCTCCAGCAGATCGAACCGGACAGGCCCGGCCCGGCCGCGCGGGCAACCTCGGCCGTACCGATGCAGCTCGTCATCCGCCAGTCCAGCGCCGCGCCGCCCGGCACCCTCTTCCCATCGCAGGATCATAAGAACAGAGATCCTGACCCCCTGCCCTCCAGAGAAGGAACGAACAATGCTTAGGAAAACCCTTGCCGCGGGTATCGCCCTCGGCGCCCTCACCGCGCCGGCGCTTGCCGCCGACAACACACTGGTGATTTCCGTCTACGGCTTCGCCCAGGACGAGTTCAAGGAGCTGGTCTACGATCCGTTCGAGAAGATCTGCGGCTGCGAGCTGGTGGTCGAAACCGGCAACAGCGTGGAGCGCCTGGCGAAGCTTGAAGCCCGCAAGGACGATCCGGAAATCGACATGGCCGTCATGTCCACCCATGACGCGCTCGCCGCCGCGCGCAAGGGCATCACCCAGTCGATCGACGTGTCGAAGCTCTCCAACTACGACAAGCTCTACGACATCGCCAAGGACCCGCTCGGCGACCATCTGGGCATCGGCTACACCTTCTATGCCACCTCGATCGCCTACCGTGCCGACAAGGTGAAGATCGAGAGCTGGGCCGATCTCTTCCAGGACGACCTGAAGGGCCGGGTGGCGTTTCCGAACGTGACCACCAACCAGGGCCCGCCCGCGCTCTACATGCTCGGCAAGGCACTGGGCGACGACGCACCGTCGCTGTCGGCCCCGATCACGGAAGTGGGTAAGAACAAGGACGATATCGTCACCTTCTATGTGCGCTCCTCCCAGGTCGCCCAGCTCATGCAGCAGGAAGAGATCCTGGCAGCGCCCATCGGCCGCTTCGCCTGGGGCGCCTATCCGAAAATGGGCCTCGACATGGCCTGGGCGACCCCGAAGGAAGGCCAGACCGGCGGCATGAACGTCATGATCCTGACCAAGGGCGCCAAGCACGAGGACCTCGCCTACCAGTTCATGGACTACTGGCTCTCCACCGAGATTCAGACCAAGCTGGCCGAGGCCCTGGTCGACAGCCCGGCGAACGCGGAAGTCACGGTCTCCGACGAAGTCGCGGCGAACCTTACCTATGGCGAGGAAACCGTGAAGAACCTCCATCTGCTGCCGCCGGCCGTGATCCTGGACAACCGCGAAGCCTGGCTTGCGGAATGGAATGAGAAGGTCGGCCAGTAACGGCCGCCCTTCAGGTTTCTCAAAAAGACTGCGGGCGGCGTGACGGCGCTGCCCGCGAAGACAAGGCAAGTTTCATGTTTCAGAACCGGGCGGAAGCACTCGCCCTCGCTCTGCCGGCGGTCGTGTTCGCGGCACTCGTCTTTCTTGTGCCCGTCTGTATCCTGCTCTCCGAGGGCTTTCGCATGGAAGGCGCCTGGAGCCTCGGCGCCTATTGGGACTTCTTCGCCAATCCTCTCAACCAGACCGTCTTCTGGCGCACCCTCAAGCTCGGCGCGATGGTGACGGCGGTTTCCGCGGTGATCGGCTATGCTACCGCCTATGCCATCGTTACCCTGCCGCCGACGGCGCGCGGACGGATGATCGGCCTCGTCGTGATGCCGCTGATGATTTCCCCGGTCGCCAGGACCTATGCCTGGATCGTCATCCTGGGCCGCACCGGTTTCGTCAACAAGATCATCGTCGGCCTGGGCCTTTCGGACACGCCGGTTCGCTTCCTCTTCACCGAAACGGCGGTCTTCATCGGCCTTCTGCAGCTCTTCCTGCCCCTGATGATCCTGTCTTTAATCAGCGCTCTGGAAAACATGCCGCGCGACGCGGTACCCGCCGCGCGGGTGCTCGGCGCCAACTGGTTCCAGGTGTTCGTCAAGGTGATCCTGCCGCTGACCAAGGAAGGCCTGGTGATTGGCGGAACGCTGGTCTTCACCGGATCGCTCACCGCCTATATCACGCCCGCCATTCTCGGCGGCTCCAAGGTCCTGATGCTCGAGACCCTGCTCTATCAGCGCGTGACGGTCGCCAACGATTTCGCCTCGGCCAGCATTATCGCCATGATCCTGATCGTCATGAGCTTCTCCGCGAACCTACTCCTGAAACGCCTGGCGACGGCGAGGAACAGACGATGACCGGCCGTCTCTATTCCTACCTGACGCTGACCGTCGTCCTGGCCTTCCTGCTCGGGCCGTTCCTGATCATCGTCGCGGCAGCGCTCTCCGCAGGAGAGACGCTGGCTTTCCCACCCCAGGGCCTGTCCCTGAAATGGGTCTTCAAGGTCTTCGAGATCGAAAGCTTCCAGAAGAGCTTCGCCCTGTCGATGTTCCTCGCAATCTTCGGCACGCTGGCAGCCCTGGTGCTCGGCGTTCCGGTCGCCTATGCGGCCTCGCGCTACAAGCTGCCCTTCCGCGAAACGCTGCGCACCATCGTCTCCGCGCCGATCATCGTGCCCGGCATCATCGTCGGTCTCGCCTTGCTGCGCTATCTGGTCATCCCGCTCGACGTCGGCGTCGGCCCGGCACTGTTCATCGCACACACCGCGCTGATCCTGCCCTATGCGGTACGGGTGGTTTCCGCCTCTCTGGAGAACCTGCGCAGCGACATCGAGGAAGCGGCCGTCATTCTCGGCTCCTCGCGTGCCGGCGCCTTCTTCCGTGTGGTGCTGCCCAATATCCGCAGCGGCATTCTCGCCGCCTTCATCCTGGGCTTCGTGACCAGCTTCAACCAGGTGCCCGTCTCCCTGTTCCTCTCCGGTCCCGGCGTGCGGACCCTGCCCATCGACATGATCTGGTATATGGAAATCACCTACGACCCGTCCGTCGCGGCCCTCGCCGCGCTGCTCGCCTTCCTCTCCATCGCCATCGTGTTTCTGGCCGAACGTTTCCTCGGATTTTCCCGTTATGTCTGACCCGACCTATCTCTCGCTCAAGGACGTCACGCTCGCCTATGGCAAGACCGTCGCCGTCGACAGGCTGAACCTCGACATCGCGAAGGGCGAACTGATCGCCTTGCTCGGGCCGTCCGGCTGCGGCAAGACCACCACCATGCGGGCGATCACCGGCCTGATGCGCCCCGCCTCCGGCAGGATAACCCTCGACGGCGCGGACATCACCTATCTGCCCGCCAACAAGCGGCAGCTCGGGCTGGTGTTCCAGTCCTACGCGCTCTTCCCTCATCTGAGCGTCTATGAAAACGTCGCCTTCGGCCTGCGCCTGAAGAGGCTGGACGGCAAGGCGCTCGACGCGAAGGTCGGCGGCGGGCTGGAACTGGTCGGCCTCACCCATCTGGCGGACCGCAAACCGGCGGAACTTTCCGGCGGCCAGCAGCAGCGCGTCGCGCTCGCCCGCTCCCTCGTCATGGAACCCAAGGTGCTGCTTCTGGACGAGCCGCTTTCCAATCTCGATGCGAGGCTGAGGCTCGAAATGCGCACCGAGTTGCAGCGCGTTCAGCGCGAAAGCGGTGTGACCATGGTCTTCGTCACCCACGACCAGAGCGAGGCGCTGGCGCTCGCCGACAGGATCGTCGTCATGAAGAACGGCTATATCGAACAGCTCGGCACGCCGGAGGATGTCTACGACCGGCCCTCCACCCGCTTCGTCGCCGATTTCGTCGGGTTCGAGAACATCTTCAGCGTGACGAACGGCAAGCTGAAGACCGCGGAGAGCGATTTCCCGCTTCCTACCGGAGCCTCCCTTGACAGCACGGTCAAGGGGCTGGCATGGCGTCCGTCCAAGGTGGCGCTCGGATCGGGGCCATATTCCGGCACCGTGAAGGGCTCGTCCTTTGCCGGTCACGCCCGGGAATACCTGCTCGACAGCGCGCTCGGGCCGATCAAGGCCGAACAGGCGGTGCCGCACGACGCCTACGCCATCGGCGACAAGATCGCCTTCAACCTGGCGCCCGAGCACGCCGCGCGGCTGACCCGGATGGATTGAGAAGAACGATGATCTGGATCGATACGGACATGGGCTTCGACGATATCCTGGCGGTGATGATGATCGCCGCCGAACGGGAGATCGCCGGAATTTCCCTGGTTTTCGGCAACGCCCCGCTCGAGGAAGTCCGCAGGAACGCCGCCGGTGCCCGCGCGCTCCTCGGCTGGCGGATGCCGGTCCATACGGGCGCCGCACAGGCAATCCTCGGCGAGGTGATCACCGCGGTTCACGTGCACGGGCCGACGGGCATTCCCAGCCGCGGCGCCCGTCTGCCGGAAGCTCCGCTCCTGCCGCCATCTCCGGCCCAGGCCGCCCTGTGCCGATGGCTGGAAAATCTCGAGGCGCCGGGCGAGATCCTGGCGCTCGGCCCGCTCACCAATCTCGCCATTCTGGCACTTTCCCGCCCGGATCTCCTGGCCAAGATCGGCGGGATCACTTGGATGGGCGGCGGGGCCGCCCAGGGCAACCAGACGCCCTCGGCGGAATTCAATGCCTATGCGGACCCCGAAGCCGTGCAGATCGTCGTCAACAGCGGGGTGCCTCTGGCGGTCGTCGACCTGGAGCTCTGCCGCCAGGTGCTGATCGGCCCGGACGACCTGAAACCCCTTGAGGCGACGGGCACGCAAACGGGCCGTGTCCTCGCCGATCTTTGCGGAGCTTATGTGGACATTGCGCTGACGAGGGGCCGGGAGAAGATGGCGCTTTACGACCCCTGCGCCGCCGCCGCCCTGCTCATCCCCGATGCCTTCACCTTCGCGCCTGGTTTCGTCACGGTCGAACTGGCGGGCACCCACACGCGCGGCCGAACGATCCTCGATCAGCGCCCCGGGATCACGCCGAACTGCCAGTGGGCCATGCACGCCGATGCCTCCCGTGTCCTGGCGCTCGCCCTCGACACAATGCAAAAGGCGGTGCTTGCATGACGGACATTGCCAGGGAACGCGCTGACCTCGCCGACCGGAGCCTGCGCGACCGGGCCGTGCGCGCCGCCAAGGGCCTTGCACCCTTCGACCGGCTGATATCGGGCGGCACGCTCGTCGATGCAGTGACAGGCGAACTGAGGCTCGCCGATATCGGCCTTTGCGGCCCTCTGATTGCGAGCGTCCACGCGCCGGGCGCCAGGAGCGATGCGAAAGAGATCACCGACGCCAGCGGACTGTTCGTCGCGCCCGGCCTGATCGACACCCACATGCATGTGGAAAGCTCCATGGTCACCCCGGCAAGCTACGCCGAAGCAGTCCTGCCGCGCGGGGTGACCACCATCGTCTGGGACCCGCATGAGCTCGGCAACGTTCACGGCATGGAAGCGGTGGACTGGGCCATCCGGGCGGCCCTGCCGTTGCCTCTACGGATCATCCTGCTCGCCCCGTCCTGCGTCCCGTCCGCGCCGGGGCTGGAAACCTCCGGAGCCGATTTCGGCGGCGAGGAACTGACCGCGCTGCTTGACCGCGACGCCATCGGCGGCGTCGCGGAAGTCATGAACATGCAAGGGGTGATCGACCGCGCGCCGCGCATGACGGACGTGGTGCAGGCGGGACTAGAAAGCGGCAAGCTCGTCTGCGGTCACGCCCGCAGCCTGGAAGGCGCGGATCTCAACGCCTTCATGGCTGCCGGTATCACGTCCGACCACGAACTCACCTCCGGCGAGGACCTGATGCGCAAACTCAGGGCCGGGCTGACCATCGAGCTGCGCGGCTCCCACGATCACCTGCTGCCGGAATTCGTGCAAACGCTGAACAAGCTCGGCGCCCTGCCCTCCACGCTGACGCTCTGTACCGACGACGTCTTCCCGGACGATCTCTATGAAAAGGGTGGCCTCAACGACGTCGCCGCCCGTCTCGTCCGCTACGGCCTTTCCCCGGTCTGGGCCGTCCAGGCGGCAACGCTCAACGCGGCGCACCGGCTGGGGCGCAGCGACCTCGGCCTCATCACCCCGGGGCGCCGCGCCGATATCGTGCTGTTTGAAGACCTTGAGAGCTTTGCCGCGGCGAAGGTCTTCGCCAATGGAGACCTCGTCGCGGAAAACGGACGGCTGACGGCTCCGGTCGCCCAAACGGACACGGCGCTGCTGTCAAACTCCGTGCATTGCGGGCAGGTTTCCCCCGACGACTTCCGGATCCGCTCCAACGGCAGAACCGTCGAGGTCGCGACCATCGACCGGCCGCGCTTCACCCGCTGGGGCAGCGCGCGGACCGGCGTGGAAGACGGCTTTGTGGTTCCGCCCCCGGGCGCGACGCTAATCAGCGTCATCCACCGGCACGGACGCGCCGAGGCCCGGCCGATGACCGGCTTCCTGACGTCCTGGGGGGACTGGCGCGGCGCGTTCTGCACCACCGTCTCCCACGACAGCCACAACGTGACGGTCTTCGGCGGCAACGAGGAGGACATGGCGCTCGCGGCTAACTGGGTCATCTCCCGGCAGGGCGGGATGGCGGTGGCGAAAGACGGCAGCATCCTCGCCGGTCTCGCCCTGCCGCTCTCCGGACTGATTACCGGCGCTCCACTTGCCGAGGCGGCTCATAATTTCGCGGTCGTCCGCCAAGCGATGGAGGAGATCGTCACCTGGCAACCGCCCTATCTGATCTTCAAGGCCTGTTTCGGGGCGTCGCTTGCCTGCAACGCGGGACCGCATCAGACCGATCTCGGCATCGCCGACACCGGCCTGCCCGAGCCGATGAAAAGCCCCGTCCTGAGAGTGATTGACTAGGGTGTGTGTCTCACGCCGCCAATTCGCTCTCCGTCAGCCGGACCCAGTAACTGACGCCGGTCTCGATTGCCGCGTCGTTGAAGTCGTAGGCAGTGTTATGATGCAGGGCGCCGTCCATAGCCGGGCCGTTGCCGAGCCAGACATAAGCGCCCGGGATCTTCTCGGAGAAAAACGCGAAATCGTCGCCTGCCGTCGACGGCGGAAACGCCGTCTGCACCTTGCTGCCGCAGATGACGCGCGCGGCTTTGAGCGCGCGCGCCGTGATCTCAGGATCGTTGACGACCGGCGGAATGCGGCGGATGAACTCGTAATCCGCGGAGATGCCGAACATGACGGCGACGCCCTGGGCCAGACGGCCGATTTCCGTTTCGAGCTGATCCCTGACCAGGGCCGAATAGGCGCGTGCCGTTCCGGCGACTTCGACGAAATCGGGAATGACGTTGAGGGCATCGGGATCGCCTCCCCGGATGGAGCAGGCGCTGACGACCGCGGGCTGGAGCGGATCGACCACCCGTCCGACGATGGTCTGGAGGCTTGCCAGGAAATGACCGGCGGCGGTCACCGGATCCTTGCCGAGATGCGGCTTGGCGCCGTGCGTGCCGACGCCCCTGAAGACGACCTTCCAGCTGTCGGAAGAAGCAAGCTGCGGCCCGGAGGTGACCGCCATTTCGTCCACCGCAAGACCCGGCATGTTGTGCAGGCCGTAGACCGCATCGCAGGGAAAGAGCTCGAACAGTCCGTCCTCGACCATTTTCCGCGCCCCACCCCGGCCTTCCTCGGCGGGCTGGAAAATGAAGTGGACCGTTCCGTTGAAATTCCGGCTTTTCGCAAGATACCGCGCGGCACCCGCCAGCAATGTGGTGTGGCCGTCATGACCGCAGGCATGCATCTTGCCCGCCACCGTGGACTTGTACGGACGGTTGGCCGTCTCCGGCATGGCAAGCGCGTCCATGTCGGCCCTCAGGCCGATGCAGCGCGGCCCGTTGCCGACGGTCAGCGTGCCGACAATTCCGGTTCCTGCAAGTCCCTGGTGAACCGTGATACCGGCTTCCTTCAGGAGATCCGCAACGATTGCGCTGGTGCGCACTTCCTCAAAACCGAGCTCGGGATGGGCGTGCAGGTCGTGCCGAAGATTTTTCAGATAGGTCAGCTCGTCCACATCCAGGGTGATTTTGGTCATCGGTTTTTCTTGATCCTTACGAGGAGAAGGCGTCGGAACGAAGTTGCAGGCCGGACAGGGCCGTCAGGGTCTGCTAAAGCGTTTCATCATAGTCGAACCCCGGAAAACGGACAATGAGCAGCGACGTCTTCAACAAGGATCCTCACCTATTCTGGCAGGAGATCGTTCCGGCGGGAACCTATGAGACCTGCCCCGAAAACGGGCATCGGATCTTCTTTCCCGCCTCCCTGCCCGACGGCAGCCAGCTCGCCCTGCCGATCCGCGAGCTGCCGGACGGCAAATCGGCGCTCGCCTCGCTCATCGTCAACCAGGCGTCCTTCGAAGTCGCCGACCATCTGGCGCATGCACTGGCCGGTCTCGCCCGTCCCTTCGCGCCGGAAATCGTCGTCGGCTTGCCGACGCTCGGCCTGACCTTGGCGGCACCCACCGCCCGCATCCTCGATCACGCCCGTTTCGTGCCGCTCAGCACCTCGCGCAAGTTCTGGTACAAGGACGAGCTCTCGGTCCCCTTGCGCTCGATCACCAGCCCCGACCAGATAAAGCGCCTCTATCTCGATCCGCGCATGCTGCCGCTACTGAAGGGCAAGCGCGTGCTTCTGGTCGACGACGTCCTGAGCAGCGGCACCTCGATCCTAGCCGGCATCAAGCTCCTGAAACTGTGCGGCATCGAACCGGTCGCTATCGGCGCCGCCATGCTTCAGACCATGCGCTGGAAGGATGCGCTGGAGCAGGAGGAGCCAGGCCTCTCCGGCCGGGTGATCGGCGTCTTCAACACGCCCAGGCTCGCCCGCCATCCCGGCGGCGGCTGGCAGCCGGAATCCGTGTCCGAAAGCCATTGAACTACGCCGCAAGCCTACCGCCCGCCTAGACCCGGTCCATCGTGCCGGGCATAAAGCCGCGTCAGCACCAGCAACAAGGCGCTGATCGCCGCAATCCCCCACAAGGACGAGGTAAAGGCCCCGCTCGCCTCGGACAGGACGCCGATCGTCAGCGGCCCCAGGACACCGCCGATCTCCGCGGCGACGAAAAAAATGCCACCCAGAAGGCCGTGATGCCGCTTGTCGAGCGCCGGCAGTTCGATCAGGAGCAGCATCACGATCGCGGTCGCCGAGGTCCGTGCAACGCCAAGCAAAACAAGCGGCGCCAGCAGTGCGGGACCCGAGACACCCAGCAACAGCAGGCCGGCGGCGAATATGCCGAGAAAGATCAGGGCGATCAGAGCCAGGCGGCGGGCGGGCGTCGCATAGCGCGGTACGATGAGCGACCCGAAAATACCGACGATGGTCGGCAGGGACGCCCAGTAACCCGCCTGGACCGCGTCCATTCCCTTGTGCCGCAGGATCTCGGGCAGCCAGTTGTTCATGCCGTGATTGACGAAGAAGATGCCGACCGCCATCGCCAGCAGGATCTGTACGCCCGGCAGAGAGACGATATCCAGAAGCGCGCGCGGGCTGAACGCTGTGTGGCTGTCCCCCTTCCCGGCCCGGGAGTCGGCGTTCGGATGACTTGCGATCAGAAACCAGGCGGCGCCCGCAACAAGCATGACGCCCGCGTAGACGAACATCACCAGGCGCCAGTTCTCTCCGAGAAGCGGCATCAGGACGCTTGCCGTCAGGGCCAGCGCCGCGGCGCTGCCGAGCGCGGGGCCTGTCGAATAGACACCGATCGCGAAACCCCGGTCCTGGCCGGTGAACCATTGCGCGGCGAGTTTCGGCGCGCCGGCGGAGATCAATGGACCGCCGATGCCGAAGAGGCCGACCGCGACGAACAGCGAGAGGTCATTCTCGGCAAGCCCCCGCGCCAGGCTGGACAATCCGATGATCCCGCAGCCGATCAGGAGCGAGATACGCGGACTGAGCCGGTCGAGCAGGATCCCGCAAGGAATCGACGCGCCGATATAGACCAGAGGCCAGGCGCCCAGAATGGCGCCCATCGCGGCGTTGTCGATGCCGAGGTCTTCGCGGATCGCCGGAATGAGCGGCGCCATCGAGGCGGCGATCAGCCCGAAACAGAAATAGACCAGCCACAGGCCGCCAAGCAGCGCCCAGCGGTAACCGTCATGGGCAAGGGTCTGCCCCCCGTATCCGGCGGGCGCATCGGCCTCATCCACCGGTCAGTTCTTCATTCTGCTCGGCATCCGCGGAAAACGGCATCTTGGACGCAAGCAGGATCTCGGTGGTGATCCGGAGATGCTTGGCCAAGAGCGACTTTGCCGTTTCCGTATCGCGCGCCAGCACCGCGTCGGTGATCGCGCGGTGTTCGGCATCCACATCCCGGTCGAATTCGGCGAACGGGCCGGACAGCCGGCGGTAGCGTTCCGACTGGATATAGAGCTGCTTGCGCAGTTTCAGCCACCAGCTGTTGGTGCAGGCCGAGGTGATTTCGTCGTGGTAGCGCTCGTGATAGCGGTGCCACTGCTGCGAGTTCGGCCGGCTCGGATCCTGGGTATCGTAGGTGAGCTTGGAGAGCTGATGCGCCACGGACAGAACCCGGCCCTCCCAGGCCAGGTCCCCGTTGGCGATGGCCGATTCCAGACAGATCATCTCGATCACGACCCGTGCCTCCGTCAGGTCGGTCAGGTCCTTCTGGGAAATCAGCGAGACGGCGAAGCCGCGCTGCGGCGCGGCCGTGACCAGCCCCTCGGACGTCAGCCTGGCAAGCGCCTCACGCACCGCACCCGGACTGGCGTCGAACTCCTTCTTCAACGAGTCGATCCGCAGCTTTTCGCCCGGCCGGAACCGCGCCGTGATGATGGCGCTGCGCAGTTGCTCGTAGGTCCGCGACGTCATGCTCTTGTGCACGGTCACGTCGCTCATGTCATCCGTCTGTGTCATGGGATGCATGATAGCTGACTTGCCTCGGCAAAAAAATATATTTTTTGTTGACTTGTATTTTTTATGCTCATAAATGCATAGAAAGCGATTGAAGAAATCTGGGAGGAGTCATGCGGTTTCTGAGCTATGAACAGGCCGGGGTGAACGGCCTTGCCGTCGAAATCGGGGATGGCACTTACCGCGGGCAGCTCGCCTCGTCGGACGCCTTTCCGGGGACCCTCGACGATCTCGTCCGCAACGGCGGGCTCGCGCTTGCCGGCGAAGCCCTGAAGGCGGGCGCTCCCGTGGATCTCTCCAGCGTCACCTGCCTTCCACCTTTGACACGGGCCGGCAAGATCCTGTGCGTCGGCCTCAACTACGCCGACCATGCGGCAGAAAGCGCCATGGAGGCACCGGAATTCCCGACGGTCTTCGCCCGCTTCAACACCGGGCTCGTCGGCAACGGCGAACCGCTCATCTGCCCGGAGGTTTCCGACAAATTCGACTATGAAGGCGAAATGGTGGTCGTCATCGGCAAGGCCGGACGCAACATTTCCGAAGAAGATGCGCTCGATCATGTCGCCGGCTATTCGATCTTCAACGACGGCTCCATCCGCGATTTCCAGCTGCGCACGCCGCAATGGACGGTCGGCAAGAATTTCGACGGCACCGGCGGCTTCGGCCCCGTCTTCGTGACGGCGGACGAATTGCCCGAGGGCGGCACTGGCCTGCATATCGAGACCCGCCTCAACGGCCAGGTCATGCAGAGCGCCAGCACCAGCGACCTGATCTTCGACGTCCGCAGGCTGATCTCCATGATCAGCGTCGCGATGACGCTGGAAGCGGGCGACATCATCGTCACCGGCACCCCGTCCGGCGTGGGCGCCGCGCGCAGACCGCCGGTCTTCATGAAGCCCGGCGACATCTGCGAGATTGAAATCGAACGGATCGGAACGTTGAGAAATCCGGTCGTCTCACAAGGGGCCTGAGTCAACGCCGCCGGTTTCCGGCGGACGAAGCCTCTTCAGCATGCGGGAGGAGCATGTGACTGCATTCGATTACGACGTCCTTGTCATCGGCGGAGGACCGGTCGGGCTAGCGCTCGCCACCGAACTGACCATGCGCAAGCACACCGTCTGCGTCGTCGAGCAGAACGACCGCGTCGGCGTGCAGCCGCGCGCCAAGACGACGAATGTCCGCACCATGACGCATATGCGCCGCTGGGGTCTCGCGCCGGAAATGCGCCGCCGCTCGCCGCTCGATGCGGATTTCCCGCGCCGGGTGCGCTTCGCCACCAGCCTGTTCGGCCACGACATCTTCAACTTCGAGAATGCCTTCTGCAGCTCGCCTGCGCGCGACGACCGTTTTCCCGAACATGCGGAATTCATTCCCCAATACGTGGTCGAGGGCATCCTGCTCGATCACGTGCAGTCGGAGCCGGCCGCCACGGTCTTGATGCAGACGCGGCTGGACAGTTTCGAGCAGCTTCCGCAAGGCGGCGTGCGCGCGACGGTAACCGACCTGAAAACCGGCGAGGCACGCACCATCACGGCGCGCTTCCTTGCAGGCGCCGACGGTTCCCGCAGCACGGTGCGCGAAGCGCTCGGCATCAAGCGGCAGGGGCTTCATTCGCTGATTTCCTTCGTCACCCTGATCCTGCGCATTCCGGGCCTCAACACGGATCCGGACCTGAGACCGGCCCTGTTCCACTGGCTGGTCAGCCCCGACGCCCCCTGCATCATGGGTCCGATGGACAAGAACGATGTCTGGTACTGGGCCATGCCCGTTCCCCAGGGCAAGGAGGTTTCCGACGAGGAACTGCTGTCCCTTGTTCGCAAGGCGATGCGCCGGGACTTCGACATCGAGATCCTTGCCCGCGATCCCTGGACGGTCCACAAGCTGCTGGCGGAAAGATATTCCGCGGGCGATGTCTACCTGGCGGGCGACGCCTGCCATGTGCATTCCCCCTTCGGCGGCCACGGCATGAATCAGGGCATTTCCGACGCGGTCGATCTCGGCTGGAAGCTCTCCGCGGTCCTGGACGGCTGGGCCGGTCCGGGGCTTCTGGCGAGCTACGAGACGGAACGCAAGCCGGCCCATCAGCTCGTGCTCGACACGTCGACGGAGAATGTCGCCTCGCTCGCCGATCATTTCCTTGCCCCCGCCCTCGACGACGACACGCCGGAAGGCGCGGCGCAGCGCACAAAGGCGGCCGTGGCGGTGGAAGAGGTCAAGGCGCCCGAGTTCCGCTCGCTCGGCGTGGTCCTCGGCTACCGCTACGCATCGCCGGAAGTCGCCCTGGATCCGGATCGTGAACCGCCGGTCTTCTCCGTCACCAACTATCAGCCGTCCGCCTATCCCGGATCGCTTGCGCCGCATGCCTGGCTTGCCGACGGCACTTCGCTCTACGATCATTTCGGCCTGGGCTTCAAGCTCCTGCGGTTGGGCGAGAGAGATCCGGCCAGCGAGGACGGTCTTCTGGCGGCAGCGTCCGAAACCGGCGTCCCGGTATCGGTTTTCGCCCCCGAAGAAAAAGGCCTACGCGATCTCTACGACGCAGGATATGCGCTGATCCGTCCGGACCAGCACGTCGCCTGGCGCGGCAGCCGGATCGACGATCCGCGCGAACTGCTCGACCGTGTACGCGGTGCGGGCCAACAAGGCATAAAACAGCAAGCAGCGGAGAAAACGACGCTCGAAAGGAGAGGGTAATGGGACTTACCAGACGTGGATTCGTGGCCGCCGCCACAGCAACGCTCGCAATGCCCGCGATTGGCCGGGCCCAGGGAAAAACGCTGAAACTCTCGCATTACCTGCCGCCCCAGCACCAGATCAACACGGAGCTGAACCGGTGGGCCGATGAGATCCGCGAACTGTCCGGTGGCGCCGTCGAGATACAGGTCTTTCCGGCCGGGCAGATGGGCAAGCCGCCGGAGCAGTACGACATCGCCCGCAGGGGCATCGCCGACCTCTCCTTCGTGTTCACGGCCCTCAACCCGGGACGGTTCCCGCTGATCGACGCATTCTCCCTGCCCTTCCTCTTTGCGGATGACGAAGGAAATCCGCTCAGCAGCGCGGATGCCTCCTGGATCGCGACCTCGCTGAAGGACAAGACGGCGGAGGAATTCCGCAGCGTCGATCTCCTCTACGCTGTCGTCAGCACCTCCGCGGGCTGGTTCATGCGCGACAAGCTGATCGAAAAACCGTCCGATCTCGCCGGCCTGCGCATCCGGCCGACCAACCCGGCAACGGCCGCGCAGCTCAAGGCCGTCGACGCCTCGCCCGCGACCATTCCGCCGACGGAATTGGCCGACGCTCTTTCCAAGGGCGTGGTCGACGGGGCGATCTTCAATTTCGAGGGCGGCAAGGTCTTCCAGCTCCAGCAGGCGGTCAAGAAGGTGAGTACGCTCGCCAATACCGTCGGGTATTTCTGCCTGGTGATCAACAACGACACGCTTGCCTCCCTGCCCGAGGAAGGCCGCAAGGCCATCGAGCAGACGACCGGACCGGAAGCCGGCCGCCGCGTCGGTGGACTTTACGATGCCGCCGAGGTCACCGGCCGCGCCTTCATGGAAGGCGAAGGCATCGAAGTACTCGACCTCAGGGGCGAGGCCGCGGACGCGTTCCGGCAGGCGTTCCAGCCGGTCGCCGACGCGCAGGTCGCGGCGCTCGAGGCCGACGGCAAGGACATCGACGGACTGATCGCCGAGATCCAGAAGCTGAAGGCACAAGTCTGACCCATGATCGAGCGCGCCTTTCAAACTCTGCTCCGGTCCTGCACCGCGCTGGGCGCGCTCGCCATCGCCATCATGATGCTCGCTACCTGCTGGGACATCGCCGCCCGCACCCTTGCGAACGCGCCGCTGCACGGCGTCGTCGAACTGGTCGAGATCATGGTGCTGACGAGCGCCATGCTCGGCCTTCCGGAGGTGTTCTTCCGCGACGAGCAGATCACCGTCGATCTCGTCGACAGCGTTCTGCCACATGGGCTCCTGATGTTCGTCAAGGCAGTCGCGCTGGTTCTGACCATCGTGTTTCTCGCCATCCTGGCGGTCAATGTCTACGTGCCGATGGCCGACGCCTATGAGTTCGGCGACGTCAAATACGACCTCCATCTGCCGCTCTACCCGTTCTTCGGGCTGATCATCTTCTGTTTCGCGATCTCGATCCTGAGCTGCCTGGCAATGCTCTGGCGCACAGTGACAGGCGGGGAAGGCTGACCCGTGTCCCCCCTCGCCCTTAGCTGGATCGGCATCGCCGCGCTCGTGGTTCTCATCCTGCTGCGCATTCCCGTGGCCGTCGCGCTCGGACTGGTCGGCTTCACCGGCTACGCCCTCATCGACGGCGTCCGCAGGGCGAGCCTGATCGTCGGGTCCACGCCGACCGAACTGGCATCGGCCTATACGTTTTCCGTCGTGCCTCTGTTCGCGCTGATGGGCGCGGTCGCCGCGACCGCGGGCCTGTCGTCGGATCTCTTCCGGGCAAGCAACGCCGTGCTGCGCGGCACGCGCGGCTCGCTCTCCATCGCCTCCATCTTCGCCTCCGCCCTGTTCGGCGCCGTGTGCGGTTCTTCGGTGGCCACGGCGCTGACCATGAGTAAAGTGTCGATCCCGCAGATGCTTTCCGCGGGCTACCGGCCGAGCCTCGCGGCCGGTTCGGTCGCTGCGGGCGGCACGCTCGGCATCCTCATTCCGCCCTCGCTCATCCTGATGATCTACGCGATCATCGCGCAGCAGTCGGTGGCAAAGCTCTTCATGGCTGCCCTGGTGCCGGGCATCGTCCTGGCGGCGCTCTACTGCGCCGTGGCCTTCGTCCTGGCAGCGCGCATGACGCGCCGCGTTGATCCTCTTCCCGCCGGCGAAGAAATGCCCTCCCCTCTCGCCGGACGAGAGCCTGTCCTGCCGGCGCTCGCCCGCATCTGGCATGTCATCCTGCTCTTCACGGTCACGCTTGGCGGTATTTATTCGGGCCTGTTCACACCGACCGAGGCTGCCGCTGTCGGCGCCCTCGGAGCGCTGATCCTGGGGCTGCTGCTAAGACGGCTTTCCCTCAGGGAGGCGGCGGGCTGCTTCACCGACACGGTGCGGCTGGTGTCGAGCATCATCTTCATCGTGATGGCCTCGACGATCTTCTCCTATTTCATCGTCCAGACGGGCGTCGCCGGCGCGATTTCCGGCGGCATGGAGTCTGCCGGCCTGACCGCGACCGCAGTCATCCTGATCCTGTGTGTCATCTACATCGTAATGGGCTGTTTCCTGGAAGGGATCGCCATGATCCTGATCACCGTGCCGATCACACTGCCGCTCATCCAGTCCTTCGGCTTCGATCCCGTCTGGTTCGGCGTCCTCCTGGTGATCCTGATCGAGATCGGCCTGATCACACCGCCGATGGGCATGAACCTCTTCGTCATCAAGGCCGTCAGCCCCGGCCTGTCCCTTGCCGACATGTATCGCGGCGCATTGCCGTTCCTGGCCGCGCCCCTGGTCCTGATCGGCCTGCTGATCGCCTGGCCGGAGCTGGCGCTCTGGCTTCCGTCGGCCCTGGAATGAAACAGCATCGCGGCAAGCGCCGCCTTTATGAAAACAACCGTACCGGCATGCGTCCGGTTCAGTCAGGGAGGTAGAGATGCCAAAGGTCTTTCAGCTCGGGTATGTCGCCCTCGGGGTCGGCGACTTCGAAAAAACGCGGGACTACTATCTGGAAACGCTCGGCTCGACGGAGATCGACACGGACCAGGACGGCGCCGCTTATCTGAGCATCGGCTATTGCCACCACGACATCGTGCTGCGTAAGTCCAGCGAAAAATCCCTTCTGCATCTGGGTTATCAGCTCAACCCGGGAACGGATCTCAGCGAATTCGTCAAAGAGGCACAGGCCTTCGGATTGAGCGCCGAGCGCAGGTCGGATTCGCAGCCCGGCATCGCCGATCTGGTCGAGATCGAAGGACCCGGCGGCAACGTCCTGCAATTCTACGAAACGATCGACGGCCCCACGCCCGGCTACAAGGGAGCCGGCATTGCGCCGCTGCGTCTCGGCCACGTTGCCGTCATCACCCCGGAAGCGGAGAAGCTGATCGCCCTTTACCGGGATTTTCTCGGCTTCTGGGAAACCGACTGGATCGGCGACGTCGCCAACTTCCTCACCTGCAACTACGAGCACCATGTCCTGAACATCGTCAAGGCGCCACCCTCGCGCGTGCACCACATCGCCTTTCAACTCCGCGAAAGCGCCGACCATGCGCGCGCGGCCGATCAGTTGCGCGCCAACGGCATGGTGACCGAATGGGGTCCGTCCCGCCATACGGCAGGCCACAACCTGGCGGCCTATCATTACGATCCGGACCGCACACTGATCGAGCTCTATACCGACATGGATGTCTTCGTTCCGGAACTCGGCCTCTGCCAGCCGCGCCCCTGGCACGAACATTATCCGATGAAGCCGAAGCGCTGGGGGCTCGACGAACTCAGCACCTGGGGCGTCGACTTCCAGTTCGATCTGGCCCAGGGCTGACCGGCCGGGGTTTCCCTCTCGCAATCCGAATATTCATTCCAGGAACGAAGGCGCTTTCCATGGCAGGCAAATCGAACAAGGTCGTCATCACCTGCGCGGTCACCGGCGGCATCCACACACCGACCATGTCGGATGCTCTGCCGCTCACGCCCGACGAGATCGCCACCCAGGCGATCGAGGCGGCCGAGGCGGGCGCCTCGATCCTGCACCTTCACGCCCGCGACCCGAAGGACGGAAGGCCGACACCCGATCCGGCGGTCTTCATGCAATTCCTGCCGCGCATCAAGCAGTCGACCGACGCGGTGATCAACATCACCACCGGCGGCGGCCTCAATATGTCCGTCGAGGAACGCCTCGCGGCGCCCCTTCAAGCAGCCCCCGAAATGTGCTCGCTCAACATGGGCTCGATGAATTTCGGCATCTTCCCGCTCGCCGACCGCTATCCGAAATTCAAGCACGCCTGGGAAGAGCCCTATCTGCGCGGCACGGACGATTTCATCTTCCGCAACACGTTCCGCGACATCGAGCGGATCCTGAAGATGCTCGGCGAGGACCATGGCACAAGGTTCGAGCACGAATGCTACGATACCGGCCATCTCTACAACCTCGCCCATTTCGTCGACCGGGGCCTGGTCAAGCCGCCGTTCTTCGTGCAGATGATCTTCGGCATTCTGGGCGGCATCGGTCCGGACATGGACAATCTCATGTTCATGAAGAAGACCGCCGACAAGCTCTTCGGCGACGACTACCGCTGGTCTGTCCTGGCCGCCGGCCGCCATCAGATGCCCTTCGCCACCCAGGCGGCCATGATGGGCGGCAACGTGCGTGTCGGCCTTGAGGACAGTCTCTATATCGGCCGCGGCGAACTGGCGAAGAGCAATGCCGAACAGGTCGCCAAGATCCGCCGCATCCTCGCCGAACTCGGCCACGACGTCGCGACGCCGGCGGAGGCGAGGCAGATGCTCGGCCTGAAGGGCGGCGATCAGGTCGGGTTCTAGGTTCGATCGACCTTCAGGAGTTCCCGATTACCCCGACAAGACCAGCCTATTGACCGGCTCCCAGGATCGGCAGCATCAGAAATCCCTTGATGACGAAAGCGTTCATGATATCGAGAAAGAACGCTCCGATCAGGAGAACGATCAGATAGGCCTTGGACGACGGGCCGTGTCTGGAGGTAACCGCGTTCATATTCGCAATGCCGACCGGTGTCGCCCCCAAGCCCAGGCCGGCAAATCCGGCAGAAATGATCGCCGCATCGTAATCCCGCCCCATCAGATAAAAGACGACATAGGCCGCAAAGGCAGTCGTCACCATCGTCTGCACGAGCAGTGCCAGCAGGATGATGTCGAGAGCGTCGGTCAGGACCCAGAGCTGAACGCTCATCAGGCTCATGACGAGGAAAAGCTGAAGGCTGATTTCCCCGGCGCTGGCCAGAGCTACGTCGTGGACCTTGCGGTCCGCGAGGTCCAGGATATTTCCCAGAACAATCCCTGAAAGCATCGCACAGAGGAACGTCGGGAGCGTTATTCCGATGCTTTCCATAAACGCATTGATCAGCTCGGCGGCCTGAACGCAGATCGCGATCGCCAGCAGGGTTCCAAGCGCGTCGGACAGCGCAGGCAGGTATTCGGGAGCCTCCTTCCCGCCCTCTTCCCGCCCATTCTCCGGAACCGGCTTCTCCGGGGCCAGCTTGTTGCGTCCGATCAGCAGCTCGGCGATCGGACCACCGATCAATCCGCCGGCCACCAGCCCGAAGGTCGCAAAGGCCAGACCGACCTCTCCCGCCGCCTCCAGACCGCTCTGCTCGGCGACCTGCCCCCAGGCAATGGCCGTCCCGTGTCCGCCTGCCAGGGAAATGCTGCCGGCGAAGAGGCCATAGGCGGACGGCACACCAAACAAGGAAGCCAGTCCGACGCCTGCGACATCCTGCAGCATCAGGAACATGGCCGTCGCCAAGATCAGGACGATGAGACTGAGGCCCCCTTCCTTCAGTGTACCGATGCGCGCGGAAAGACCGATGCTGGCAAAGAAGGTCAGCAACAGCAGATCGCGAAGCTCCAGATCGAAGCTGACGGATATGTCTGCCAGCGTGTGGAGCAGCAGTGTCACGGTGCTGAACAGGAACCCGCCGGTGACGGCAACCGGAATGCTGAAGCGCCGCAACCAGACAATGGCCTTGTTGACCCGCGCGCCGAGAAACCAGACGGCGATGGCAACGACCACGACGCTGGAACCTGAGACGAGCATCTCCTGATCAGGCAAGCCCCCCCTCCATCACCGCACCGGATTTAGCCGGCTTATGAAGACCGTAAAGCATGGTGTAGAACAACGGCACGGCGAGCATGGTCAGGAGCGAGCCGACGGTCAGCCCGCCGATAATCGTCACGGCCATGCCGACCCAGAAGACGTCCTGCAGCAGGGGAATGACGCCGAGCACGGTGGTGCCCGCGGCGAGCATCACCGGGCGCAGGCGGGACATCGCGGCGCGGATGGTTGCCTCGTAGCGCACCTGGCCGTCGGCCATTTCGATGTTGATCTGGTCGAGCAGCACGATCGCGTTCTTCACCATCATTCCGCTGAGGCTCATCGCGCCGAGCAGCGCCATGAAGCCGAAGGGCGCATCGAACAGGAGAAGGCCCCCCGTTATCCCGATGAACGAGAACGGAATGGTCAGCACGATGACGATCGGCGGCCGGAAGGCGTTGAACAGGGCGACGACGATCAGCGCCATGGCGGCCAGCGCGGGCATCAGTCCGGGAACGAGGGAGGCATTCGCGTCTTCGCTGGACTCGTGATCGCCGCCCCATTCGAGCCTGTAGCCCGCCGGCAGCGGCAGCTCCGCGATCCTGGACGCCACCTTCTCGAAAACTTCCGGCGCCGTCGCGCCATGGACCGGGTTCGCCTGGATGTTGATCGTTCTGAGCCTGTCCCTGCGCCGGATGATCGGATCTTCCCAGACCGTTTCGACGTCGTCGATGACCTGGGCGACCGGCACGGTTCTCGTGGACCCGGATTGCGGAACGGGCAGAACATCGATTGCGGCAACGTTGCGGCGTTCGTCTTCCGAATAGCGCAGCACGATCGGGATGAGATCGTTGCCTTCCCGGTAGAGCCCCACCGGCCGGCCGTCGAAGGCCTGCTTCATCGCGGCGGCGACATCCTGCCGGTTGACCGAGGCCCAGCGGGCGCGTTCCTGGTTGAAACCGGTCTCGATCCGCTGAACGCGCTGCCGCCAGTCGGTCCTGACCTGGGCGATTAGAGGCTGGGCGTTCAGCACCTCCCCGACATCGGCGGCAATGGCCCGCAGGGTATCGGGATCGGCATCCGCCGGACCGACGATCCTGGCTTCCAGCTTCCAGGTGTTCGACGGGCCGACACCGAACTTGCGGATAACCGGCAAGGCATCGGGGTAACCGGCCTCCAGCCAGGGCTGCAGATCCCGCACGATGGCGTCGATCTCCGCGGCGTTGTCCACGGACACGATCAACTGCGCGTAGGAAGGGTTCGGCAGTTCCGGCGTGACCGGCAGGTAGAACCGCGGCGGCCCCGAGCCGATGAAGGTCGCGACCCCGCTGACGCGCGGATCGGCCAGAAGATGGTTCTCGGCTGCCCGCAGGCCTTCCGAAACGGTCTGGATGCGCGTTCCCTCCGGCGCCCAGTAGTCCACCATGAACTTGGTCATCGAGGAATCCGGGAAGAAGAGCTGGCGCACATGGCCGAAGCCGAAAGCGGAGACCGCAAGCAGGACGACCATCGCCAGAACCGTTGCCCAGCGGGCGGAGAGCGCGGTTTCCAGCACCCGCCGGTAACCCTTGAAGAACCGTCCGGAATAAGGCTCCGCACCCGTCCCGGCGGGAGCGTTTTTCAGGATGTCGATGCAGTTCAGCGGGGTGAGCGTCATCGAAACGATCCAGCTCACCAGAAGCGAAATGGCGATCACCGTGAACAGCGTCTGGCAATATTCGCCCACATCTTCGCTCGAAGCATAGATCGGGAAGAAGGCCATGATCGCGATCACGGTGGCGCCCAGGAGCGGCCAGGCGGGCAGGCGGGCGGCCTCGGCCGCCGCCGCCTCGCTCTCCATGCCGGCCTGGCGCCTGACGAGATAACCGTCGGCAACGACGATCGCATTGTCGACCATCATCCCAAGCGCAACGACCAGGGCGCCAAGGGAGACGCGCTGCAGGTCGATCCCGATGAGCGCCATCAGAATAAAGGTCGCCAAGATGGTGAAGCCGAGGGCAAGGCCGATGACCAGACCCATGCGCCAGCCCATGAACAGCGCGACGACCGCGATCACGATCGCCAGCGCCTCGACGAAACTGAGCAGGAAACCGTCGACCGCCTCGTTCACCACCTCCGACTGCCAATGCACCTTTTCAATCTCGATACCGACGGGCAATCCGGCTTCAAGTGCTGCAAGCTCCGCGTCCAGCGCTTCGCCGACCCCGACGATGTTGACGCCCGGCTCGTTGGAGATGGAGATGCCGATCGCGGTTTCGCCGTTGAAGCGCATCACGTCGTTCGGCGGATCCAGATAGCCGGAACGGACGGTTCCGATATCGCGGATCCGGATCACGCTTCCCGAGGCGGCGGGATGGCCTGCGGCATATTCTTCCGCCGCCGTCGCGACGATCGGCAGGTTGGCGATATCGAGCGGCGACTGAAACGCGCCGGTCAGGGCGAGACGCAACCGCCGCTGGTTGAGATCGACGCTGCCCGGATCGACCACCGCGTTCTGCAGTTCCAGCGTCGCAGCTATGTTTTCTTCGGTGACGCCAAGCTCGGCGAGCTGCGTCTGGGACGTGTCCACGTAGAGGATCTTCTGCTGCACACCCCAGAGATCGACGCGCGCGACGCCTTCCACGAGACTGAGGGACTTCCGGATTTCCTTGGCATAGCGCTCGATCTCGGAATAGTCGAAACCGTCCCCGGTCAGCGCGAGCTGGAAGCCGAACACGTCGCCCAGGTCGTCATAGATTTCCGGACGCCCGCTTCCCGGAGGCAGGGCCTCCTGAACGTCGCGGATCTTGCGTCTCAGCGTGTCCCAGATCTGCGGCAGCCGGTCGGCCCAGTATTCGGGCTTCACCGTAACCTCGACGATCGACAGCCCGGCCCTGGACGTGGAGTCCAGATGCGCGATCTCGGGAATTTCCTGAAGCGCCAGCTCGATCCTGTTGGTGACTTCCTCTTCCACCTCGATGGGGCTGGCTCCGGGATAGAGCGTGACGATGCTCGCATCCTTGATCGAGAACTCGGGGTCTTCGAGCTGCCCCAGCGCGAAGAAGCTGTAGAGCCCACCGAGGGTCAGCAGCACGGCGGTGAAATAGGTAACAGCGCGGTTCCTGAGCGCCAGCCTTGCCAGGTCCATCACATGCCCTCCCGGGAAGAGGACGGCTCGCGGCCCATGATGCGGACGGTCTGCCCGTCCTCAAGATGATGAACGCCGGCGGTCACCACCCATTCGCCCTCTTCCACGCCTGACAGCACCTGATGGCCGGCCCGCGTCGGCCGCCCGAGGGCGACCTCGCGCTGCGCGACCTCGCCGGTCGCCTCGTCCACGACCCAGACATAGCTTGAACTTGCGTCCGAGCCGGCGAAAACCGCCGTATCCGGAACGACAAGCGCCTCCACGCCCTCCGGCGACGGATCGTTGGTGGCCGAGGCGCGCCCTGCCATGCCAGGCAGGATCCGGGCATTCTCCGGCTGCTCCATGAACAGCGTGACCGGATAGGTTCGCGTGGTGTCGTTGGCCTCCCTGCCGACTTCCTTGATGGAAGCCTTGACCGTTAGATCCGGAAACGGGTCGAAGACGACGTCGATGTCTTCGACCTGGTCGACAAACGAGATCATCGTCTCCGGGACGTCGACGATCATCTCGATGCTCGTGCTGTCGACCAGGCGGATGATCGGCTGCGTGGCGGTGACGTCCTGATAGTTTTCGACATAGGTGCGGGTGACTTCGCCGGAAAACGGCGCGTGGAGCTCGGTATAGACCAGGTTCAGCCTCGCCCCTTCCAGAGCGGCCTCCGCGGAGGAGACCAAGGCCCGGGCCACTTTGGCCGCGGCGGAGGCGTTGTCGAGGGCGGCTTTTGCGGCGTGCCCCTGTTCGGTCAGCCGGCTCAGCCGAGCGAGTTGCGCCTCGGCATTCTGCAGTTCGGCCCGGGCCCGCTCCAGTTCGGCTTCCGCACGGCGTCGCTCCGTCAGAAAGGTCGCCGGATCGATGCGAGCGACCAGTTCTCCCTGCGCGACCGTGTCGCCGACACTGGCCGGAAATTCGATGACCGGCCCAGACACCCGAAAGGACAGGTCGATTTCCTGTGTGGCCTTCGCCCGGCCGGAAAACCACCGGCGCATCCCCGTCTCGACACTGGCAAGCTGCACCGCCCGCACCTGACGCACCGCTTTTGGGGCTTCCGCCGTCTCGTCCTGGCATCCCGCCGTCAACGCGGGAACGAGCAGCGCGGCCGCGAGCAACAGGATGCGGCCCCGGCCTCGGAGGGGTGTTCTGGTCATGATCGATTACCCTAGCGCGAGATGAATTCAGAGAATGTTCCGGATGCCTGCCCGCACTCCGGTCAACCTCGAGAGATACGGCGCGTTGATTACAACCATAATGTTTCTCGTGTCAACATTGAAAAAATATGCTAAAAAACTTCGATGAAGAATCAGGAAAAATACGCACCCATCAGATCTTCCTATCACCACGGCGATCTCAGGCGCGCCCTGCTGACGACCGCGCTCGACCTCCTGAAGGAACGTGACGACTGGAATTTCACGCTCCGGGAAGTCGCGCGCCTGGCGGGCGTCAGCCATGCCGCGCCCTATAAGCATTTTGCCGACAAAAAAGCGCTGATTGCCGCGCTCGCCCTGCACGGCTTCGAGGAGCTTGCGGAGATCTTTCGCGACATCCAGAAACGCCACAGCGCGAATCCGGAAGAATGCCTCGCCGAAATGACACGGTCGGTCGTGGCTTTCGCAAAGAGGAACACTGGGCTCTACCGGCTGATGTTCAGCGCGGAAGTCACCAGGAACCAGTTCGAGGCAGTGGAGACCATCGGCACGATCACCTTTGAGATCCTGACCGGTCTGCTGGAACGCGCCCAGTCGAACCACAAGCTCGTCAGGACCGACATCCGCGCGCAGGCCGCCGCCTGCTGGGCCATGGCCCACGGCCTCGCGATCCTGACCATCGACGATCAGCTTACGGAGGACAAGGTCGGCCCCGATCCGGTCGAGGGAGCTTTCCGCTGCCTGATCACCGGCATCGGCACATGAGGCGGGAGCCTGTCGCATCGCCGGAACAAGATCCGGCCCGTCCAGCCGTTATTGCCGGGCGGGCTCAACGAGCTTCTGAAGGTCGTTCAGACCGCCGATAACGCCGGTCAGCCTGTTTCAGATCGCCCTTCCCGGCGTCAACCCGTTGACCTTCTCGATGATCGACGCGGCGTCGATGCCGAAGTGGCGGTGAAGATCGCCGATGGTTCCCGTCTGGCCGAAATGCTCCACGCCGAGCGGCACGGTCTGGTGCCCCGCCACGCTGCCGAGCCAGGCAAGCGTCGCAGGGTGGCCGTCGATGACGGTGATCAGCTTGCAGTGCCGCGGCAGGTCCTCCATCAGCCGCTCGATATGCGCCTTCGCCGATCCGTTGCCGCGCGACCGCGCCCGCTGCGCCGCCGTCCAGCCGGCATTCAGCCGGTCGGCCGAGGTGACCGCAAGAACCCCGACGTCGCGCCGGTTGCCGGCAAGCCGGCCGGCGGCCTCGATGGCTTCCGGCGCGACGACGCCCTGATAGGCGATGACCACCTCGCAGTTCGGTCCGGGCTTGCGCAGCCAGTAGGCGCCGTCGATGGCGCCCTGGCGGAAATCCTCGTCGGCGCGCTTCACCGGCTGTTCGATCGGGTTGGTCGACAGACGCAGATAAACCGAGCCGCCGGTCTCGTCGCGCAGCCAGGTGCGCTCGTCCGGATCGCCCTCGCCGTCGCGCTGCAGGTAATCGAAGGCCCATTCCATGATCACTGCCAGCTCGTCGGCAAAGGCCGGTTCGAAGGCGGCGAGCCCGTCCTGGCTCATGCCGATCAGCGGCGTGCCGATGGACTGGTGCGCCCCGCCTTCCGGCGCCAGCGTCGTGCCGGACGGCGTTCCGACGATCATGAAGCGGGCATCCTGATAGCAGGCATAGTTGAGCGCATCGAGGCCGCGGCAGACGAAGGGATCGTAGACCGTGCCGATGGGAATGAGCCGCTCGCCGAACAGGGAGTGGGAAAGCCCCGCCGCGCCGAGCAGCAGAAAGAGATTCATTTCCGCGATACCCAACTCGATATGCTGGCCCTCCGGCGTGAACTCCCATTTGGCTGTCGAGGGTATGCGGTGCTCGATGAAGGCATCGGCCATCGCCGTGCGGGCGAAGAGCTTGCGCCGGTTCACCCAGGGACCGAGATTGGTGGTCCCGGTCACGTCCGGCGACGTGGTGACGATCCGCTCCGCAAGCTTGCTGTCCCCCTTCGACAGATCGTCGAGGATCCGGCCGAACGCCATCTGGGTCGAGACCTCCCGGTCGGCCCCGAGCCCGATGGACGGCACTTCGATCTTGTCATCCGTGTAGCGGCGTGCGCCCTTGGCAAAGAAGGGCACGTGATCGAGAAACGCCTTCAGGCCGGCAACGTCCTTGACGGTCGCAAAAGGCTCCCACTCCTCGCCTTCGGCAACGCCCATGTGCTTCTGCCAGTCGGCCATCTGCGCCTTGTTCATCAGGCCGCCGTGATTGTCCTTGTGGCCGGCGATCGGCGTGCCCCAGCCCTTGATTGTATAGGCGAGGAAACAGGTCGGCCGGTCGTGACCGATCGCCGCGAAGGCTTCCGCCATCGTCTCGGTGCAGTTGCCGCCGAGGTTCTCCATGAGATCGGCCAGTTCCTCGTCGCTGCGCCGGTCGATCAGCGCCGTCACGTCGCCCTGGTCGCCCAGGTCGTCCATCAGCCGCTTGCGCCAGACGGCGCCGCCCATGAAGGTGAGCGCGGAATAGTCCTGGTTGGAGCAGTCGTCGATCCATTGCCGCAGCCTGTCGCCGCCCGGTTCCTCGAAGGCGGCCCGCTGGAGGGCGCCGTATTTGACCCGGACCACCTCCCAGCCGAAGGCGTGGAAGATCTTTTCCACCCGGTCGAACAGTCCTTCCCGGACGATGCCGTCGAGCGACTGGCGGTTATAGTCGATGACCCACCAGCAGTTCCTGAGATCGTTTTTCCAGCCTTCCTGCAGGGCTTCGTAGACATTGCCCTCGTCGAGTTCCGCATCGCCCACCAGCGCGATCATCCGCCCGAGCGGCTTCTTCGCGGACCAGCTCTTCGCGGCGATATAGTCCTGGATGAGCGAGGCAAACGAAGTGATCGCCACGCCGAGGCCGACCGAGCCGGTGGAGAAGTCGACGTCGTCGATGTCCTTGGTGCGCGAGGGATAGGACTGGACGCCGCCAAACCCGCGGAAATTCTCCATCTTCTCCCGGGTCTGGTTGCCCATCAGGTACTGGATCGCGTGGAACACCGGCGAGGCATGCGGCTTGACCGCGACCCGGTCCTCCGGACGCAGCACCGAGAAATAGAGTGCCGTCATGATCGACACCATGGAGGCCGAACTCGCCTGGTGCCCGCCGACCTTGATGCCGTCCGCCTTGGGCCGGATGTGGTTGGCGTGATGGATCATCCAGTGCGACAACCAGAGAAGCCGCTGCTCGATGGTCTTCAGATGCTCGGTGTTCATTGCCGGGAAATCCTGTCGGTCCAGTGTCTGACGCCAATCTAGCGTGTGCCGGGAACGGGAATCTTGCTAATTGATAACGCTTTCGGTTAGCTCTTGGGGAATTCCTTCAAGAAGAGGACAAAAATTGGCGATATCAACCAATCTGGACGCATTTGATATCCAGATCCTGCGCGCCCTGCGGGAAGACGGCCGGATCTCCATCCAGGAACTCTCCGAGCGCATCGGCCTCAGCCCGACTCCGGCCGCCCGCCGTCTGCGGCACCTGGAGGAACGCGGCATCATTACCGGTTACTGCGCGCTCATCGACGAGGTCGCGCTCGGCTACGAGGTTTCCGTCTTCGTCTCCGTCCAGCTCGACAAGCAGGTCGACGTCACGCTCGACCGGTTCGAGACTGCCATCCAGGCCTTCCCGGAAGTGGTCGACTGCTGGCTGATGACCGGCAACCGCGACTACCTCCTGCGCGTCGCGACGACGGGATTGGCCGCCTTCGAAACCTTCCTGACCGGCAAGCTCACCAAGGTGCCCGGTGTAGCCAATATCGAGAGTTCGATCCCCCTGAGACGGGTAAAATCCGGTGTCGCCAGAACGCCTTAGGAGTAGGTTCCAGCACGCTCAGGTCTTCAATACAGCGGATCCAACACGCTCACCCTAATCCTGAGGAGCGAGCTTGCTCGCGTCTCGAAGGATGGGTCGCTTGTTCCAAAATCTGCTGCCCATCCTTCGAGACGCTTGGCTTTGCCAAGCTCCTCAGGATGAGGGTGAGTGCGCGAGCTCCGCCGTCGTATGGCCCGGAATTGCCTCAAAACCGGTGTCATCCCCGCGAAAGCGGGGACCCAGGAAACATCATGGGTAGCGGCGAGCAGAACGCTTCGGCCCGGGAGTCCTGGGTCCCGGCTCGCGCTTCGCTTGGCCGGGATGACAACGTGCGGAACATTTCTGTTTCCAAATTCATCCAATTCGAAAGATGCAGCCCATCCTACGAGACAGCGCTTCGCGCTTCCTTGGAATGAAAGAGAGGCCAGAACAGCCTCTTCTCAGGCCGCGAGCCGCCGGCCGTCCGGGCCGAAGAGATGGGCCTTGTCCAGATCGAGCGCGATGTTGACCGCGTCGCCGATCTTCAGCGGGAAATGGCCATGCTGGCGGACGAGCACCTGGCCGATCCCCGGCACATGCGCGTGGATATTGGTGTCCGATCCGAGATGTTCGACAAGCTCGGCGGTGCCGGACATATGCGCGGCGTCCTTGGCGACGATGTTCAGGTGTTCCGGCCGCACACCCAGCTCCCGGACCGCCCCCTGCTCCGTCCTCGGAACCGCTTGAAGCACGGTTCCATCCCTCAGGCGTATGCCGTCCTCTCCCCGCTCGACGTCCAGGATGTTCATGGTCGGCGAGCCGATGAACTGGGCGACGAACTTGTTGGACGGCCGGTCGTATAGATCGAGCGGCGTGCCGACCTGCTGGATCTGGCCTGCATTCAGAACCACGATCCTGTCGGCGAGCGTCAGCGCCTCCACCTGGTCGTGGGTCACGTAGATCATCGTCGCTTTCAGGCGCTGGTGCAGACGGGCAATCTCAAGGCGCATTTCGACCCTGAGCGCCGCGTCCAGGTTGGACAGCGGTTCGTCGAACAGGAACGCGCTCGGGTCGCGCACGATCGCCCGGCCCATGGCGACGCGCTGGCGCTGGCCGCCGGACAGCGCCCTGGGCAGACGACCGGTCAGCGCGGTGAGTCCGAGCGTCTTCGCCGCTTCCTGTACTTTGCTCTCCCGTTCCCCGGACGGGGCTTTGCGGATCTCCAGCGAGAAGCCCATGTTGCGGGCGACGTCCATATGCGGATAAAGCGCATAGGACTGGAACACCATGGCCATGTCCCGGTCGCGCGGCGGCACCTCGTTCATGCGCCTGCCGTCGACCCGGAACTCGCCGCCGGTGATCGGTTCCAGCCCGGCGATCATGCGCAGCAGGGTCGATTTTCCACAGCCCGACGGGCCGACCAGAACGATGAATTCGCCGTCCTCGATCACCAGGTTGATGTCGCGCAGGACCTCGACGGGCCCATAGGTCTTGGCGATATTCTGCAGCTCGATACGTGCCATTTTGCACCTACCCCTTGACGGCCCCGGAGGTCAGCCCCTGGACCAGATACCGTTGGATGAACAGGAAGAAGAGGCAGGACGGCACGAGCGCGAGCACGCCGGCAGCCATCATCTGCCCCCAGTCGACCGAGAATTTCGATACGAAGGTCAGAAGCCCGACCGGGAACGTCATGGTGTCGTTGGAATTGATCAGCATCAGTGCGAACAGGAGCTCGCTCCAGGCTGCCGTGAAGATGAAGCCGAGCGTCGCCCCGAGCCCCGGCAGGGTCAGCGGCAGGATGATCTTCCGGAGCGCCTGAAAGCGGGTACAGCCGTCGATCATGCCGGCCTCCTCAAGGTCCTTCGGAATGCCGTCGAAAAAGGACTGCATCAGGAAGGTGGCGAAGGGGATGTTGAAGGCCGTGTAGACGATGATCAGGCTGGTCAGCGAATTGAGCAGCCCCACCGCGGCGACGATCTTGTAGATCGGCGCGATGATCATTAGGAGCGGAAACATCTGCGTGATCAGCATGACCGCCACGACCAGCCGCTTGCCCCGGAAATCGAAGCGCGAAAAGGCGTAGCCGGCGGCGGCAGCGATGCAGGTGGTGATCGCCGCGGTGCCGAGCGAGACGATCAGGCTGTTCCTGAAATAGGCCAGGAAATCGGTCGCCAGCAGAACCGTCCGGAAATTCTCGAAGGTGAACCGGCTCGGGATCAGCGCCGTTCCTTCGGTGAAGATCAGCTTGTCCGGTGTGACGGCGATCTTCGCGAGCCAATAGAGCGGAAACAACGCGAAGCCGACATAGAAGGCGAGCGCCAGGTATTTACCGGTAACGGCCAGAGGCGAACTTTGACGAAGCGCGCTCATGAGACACCTCAGATCTTGACCAGCTTGCGGCGCAGCACGAGAAGGATCACCGCGTAGAGAAGCAGCAGCCCGAGAAGCGCGACGGCGATCGCCGAGGCGTAGCCAAAGTCGAGTTTCCGGAAGGCGGTGGTGAAGATGTAGGTCGACAGGATCTGCGTCGAATTGGCGGGCCCGCCGCCGGTCATGACGAAGATGAGATCGGCAAAATTCGCGATCCAGATCGTCCTCAACATGACGGTGATGGCGATCATCGGCGCCAGGAACGGCAGGGTGATCTTGGTGAAGCTCTGCCAGACGGTGGCCCCGTCGATCTCGGCAGCCTCGTAGAGCTCGCCCGGGATGGACTGCAGGGCCGCCAGCAGTGTGATGGCGAAGAACGGAATGCCGAACCAGACATTGGCCGTGACCGGCCCCCACATGGCAAGGTTCGGATCGCCCAGGATGTTGAACGGCTCGGACAGGATGCCAACCGCGGCGAGCCAGTGCGGCAGCGGACCGATGGTCGGGTTGAAGAGCCACGCCCAGGTCAGCGCCGAGAGAAACGTGGGCACGGCCCAGGGCAGGAATACGAGCGCCTGAACGAGGCGCTTGCCGTGGAACTGTGTATTCAAAAGCAGCGCCAGACCGAGCCCAAGGAAGAACTGGAAGAAGATCGATCCGAGCGTCCACCAGAAGGTGTTGGTCAGCGCCAGCCAGAATTTCCTGTCCGACCAAAGGGTCTGGAAATTCTCGAACCCGACCCAGCCCGTCTGGAACGGCCGCAGCAGGTTGACCGACTGGAACGCGTAGGAAATCCCGATCGCGAGCGGAACCAGCATCACCAGCGCGATCAGGACGATCGCCGGCGACAGATAGAGATACGGCTCCACCATGTATTTCAGATAGAAGGAGGGCCGCGCCCGGGAAGTCCCGGGCGCGGTCGTTTCGATGGCCGTCATTGCGCGGCTTTCCAGCGGCCATATTCCTCCGTCAGGAACTCGGCCCATGTGTCGGCGAGGTCCTGGGCGCTGATCTGGCCGAGGAGCGCTTCCTGGCTGGTTTCCAGCGCGATGGAGTCGGCGAAATAGCCGAACTGCTCCAGATAGGTCGGCATGACGGTCGGCACATACTGGTCGCCGTTCAGGGTCTCGAACCAGCCGGCGAATTGCGGCGTCTTGAAGTACGGATCTTGTTCCGCGCCCTCATGGATCGGAATGACACCGACGCGCTTCGCCCATTCCTTGTTGGCTTCCGGACTGGAGAGAGACGCAATGAGCTTCCAGGACAAGTCCTTGTCCTTGGTGGTGTCGAACATCGCCCAGCCGGCGAAGCCGATGGTCGGGAAGGCCTTGCCGGCCGGACCGACAGGCATCGGCACGACGGCGAAGTCGTCTTCGTTCATCCGCTCGGCAACGGCGATCAGCGCATCCGGATCCTGGTCCAGGAACACGCAGGTGCCGGAATAGAAACCGGCGACGATTTCGTTGAAGCCCCAGCTGACGGAATCCTTCGGCGCATAGCCGTTCTGATACATGTCGATCAGGAATTGCAGGCCTTCGACGGAGCCCGGCTGATTGAGCGTGCTCTTGCCGTCCGCGTCGAAGAACGTGTTGTCGCCATTCATCGTGGCAGCCATCATGATCCAGCCGTTCAGGCCGCCCGGCCCGCCGCGCAGGCAGTAGCCGTACTTGCCGTCAAGCTCGGACACCGCCTTGGAGGCGGCCATGAAGTCTTCCATGGTCTTGGGCGGTTCGGACACGCCCGCTTCCTCGAGCAGCTTCTTGTTGTAGAAGAGCGCCCGCAGATAGAAGCCGTACGGGATCATCCGGGCGGTCTTGCCGTCCGTCTGGCGGCCCATGTCCAGGGTCTTCTGGGTCAGCGTCTTGCCGTATTCCCAATCGGCGATGTAGCCGTTCAGGTCGACCAGCTTGTCCTTGTAGATCCCGGCCCAGCGGTCCGGCATTTCCACGACATCCGGGATGTCGCCGCCGGCAACCATGGTCGCGAATTTCTCGAAGGCCTGCCCCCAGGGCAGCGAGACGATCTCGACTTCCGTGCCCGGATTGGCGGCCTCGAAAGCCTCCACCTGTTTCTTCAGAACCTCGGTCCGCTCCGGGCTCGTGATCACTTCCACCAGTTTCAGGGTCTCAGCGTGTGCTGCCGACCCTGCCAGAATGGCCATTGCGCTAATGGCTCCTATCAGTCCCCTCATAGTCTGCTCCGCTTTCTTTCGGTTTTGGAAAAGCGCCGTCTTATTCCCGGGCGCTTGCTCTGAGGGCCGTCTCGAAGTCGGCCCAAAGATCGTTGGGGTCCTCCAGACCCAGGCTCAGGCGCACGACCCTGTCGGAGACGCCAAAGCGTTGCATGGAATTTTCTTCGCCTGCCTGCCTGAGGCCGACCTGCGTCGGCAGGAGCAGGCTCTCGAACCCGCCCCAGCTCACCCCCAGCCGGAACAGCTTCAGGGCGTCGGCGAGGCGCGGAATGTCGACGGTCCCGTCCAGTTCGACCGACATCAGACCGGAGCGGCCGGTCAGCCCCGGAACCATGTTCGGCCCCGGAGAGTTGACCCGCACGACGTTCGGATGGGCCGACAGCTTGTCGACGAACAGGTTCGCCGTCGCCTGATGCTGGCGCATGCGGGCACCGAGCGTGCGCAGGCCACGCGTCAAGAGGAATGCCTCGAAGGGCGCCAGCTTGCCGCCGAGCAGCGGCAGGGTCAGGTCCCGGATCCGCTCGATGAGCTCCCGCCGGGCGACGACCACGCCGGCCACCGTGTCCGAATGGCCGGAGAGATATTTCGACGCCGAATGGATGACCATGTCGATGCCGAGCGTCAGCGGACGCTGGAAAACCGGGGTCGCCCAGGAATTGTCCACCGCCGTCAGCGTTCCGTGCCGCTTCGCATGGGCCGCCACCGCCGCAAGATCCATCGTCTGGAACATCACCGAATTCGGGCTTTCCAGATAGGCGAGCTTCACGCCATCGAGCAGATCCGGATCGTTCTGGAAGTCTTCCAGCGAATGATAGGTCACCTCGACACCGAAGGGACGCATCATCCGCTCGAACAGGCGGTAGGCATCCGGATAGACATGCTCCACGCAAGCGATGCGGTCGCCCGGCTGGACGAAGGCGAAGACGGCGGCAGAAATCGCCGCCATGCCGGAAGCAAAACCGACAGCCGCCTCGCCTTCCTCCGCGGCCGCGACCATGGCCTCGAACGCGGCGACCGTCGGGTTCTGCACGCGGGTATAGAGCGGATCGGCCGACCGCCCTGCCATACGGTCCTCGAAGGCCTGATAACTATCGAAAGTGAACAGAGACGTCTGCACGATCGGCGGCGTGACAGCGCCGTCGAAACCGGTCGCGGCGGCAGCCAGCAAAGTGTCGATGGAAAAAGTCTCCGGCCCTGGTTCAGCCATCATGTTCCTCTGAAATTTTCTGCGTCTCCACGCAGACCATGTCGATGATCGTTTCGGTCAACTCGACGGCCTTTTCCGCGTCGCCGGAGATGATCGCGTCCGCCAGCGGGCGGTGGAGCGGGATCGTGTCCTCACCGAGATGCGGCTTGCCGAACGGGGTTTCGTAGATGTCGTGGAAGGCCTTCTGGATCTGTTCGATGAACTGCCTGAAGAGAGGGTTTCCCGTCGCCTCGTGGACCGCGTTGTGAAAGCGGTGGTCCGCCGGCCGCCAATCTTCGCCGGCCTCATAAACCGCCATCAGTTCCGCAGCCCGCGCATTGATGAGCCTGCGCTGCTCCGGAGAGGCTAAACGGGTGGCGATCCGGACCGCCTCGATTTCCAGCGGACGCCGGACCTGCTGCATCCTGAGCAGGCTGTCCGCCTCGTGCTTGATCGTCAGCGCCACGCGCAGGGTTTTGCGGGAAATTTCGGCGGTGAGCCGCGTTCCCGCTCCCTTGTTGCGGCTGACGACCCCCATGCTTTCCCAGGTCTTCAGCGTCTCGCGGATGGTCGAGCGGCCGAAACCAAGCCGTTGCACCAGGTCGAGTTCGGGTGGCAGGCGGTCGCCCACCTGAAGTCCCTCTTCCTCGATCAGCTTGATGAGAGCATGCGGCACGTCCCGCGGCCCCTTGTCCCGCTCCGCTTCGGTATCCAAACGCTTCTGAGCTGAAGTCCCCGCCATGAACCGACGCCACCCTTAATCCCGGTTGAGATTCAACGATAGCACTTTGTCTGACATTGTAAACACTTTGTCCGACAAAGTTTCACGGTGACGCGGAAACGCCGTTAGGAATTTGATTTATCTGTTTTTTTCTGAAAAAGCTCCGACACGCTCTGGAGAATGCAGGCGGAAGCCCGGCTTGCGCCTGGCTTCGCCGGGAAGTGGAGACTTCGAAATGTCGGAAAGAGGGGTGACGGCGCCGCCCGGCCCTGCGAGTTTCTGAAAACACCTCTTATTGCAGGGTGGATGTCTTCAGTCG
>ENA-ORCZ01000107-ORCZ01000107.1-marine-metagenome-genome-assembly--contig:-NODE-107-length-90317-cov-10.198703_pt1 | contig 90317 bp, 81 predicted proteins | sample MGYA00237785_ERZ508519 | MGnify/ENA primary metagenome ERZ508519 (study PRJEB26189, sample SAMN06268790) | marine metagenome | isolation source: Bioluminescent Bay, La Paraguera, Puerto Rico | place...
TTCAATAACTGGAAACGCTTCCGTCAGACCTATGACGAGCTGTCCAACCTGTCCAACCGCGAACTGGACGACCTGGGTATTGCCCGCGCCGACATCGCACGCTACGCACGCATGTCCGCACGATAAAAGTTTCGCGGTCCGGAGACATCCTCCTCCCAGTCTTCAGGCCGCATCTCTCTGCGATCCAATCGCAGGGTTCCTAAAAGCACCTGCCGGAACCTCCTCCCTCCGGCAGGTGTTTTTTTGTGACTTCAGCCGGTCTCTCTCCCGCCTTGCCGGATTTCGGGCAAAACGTTGCGATCCATGGCCATTGGATGGTATCAGGGCCGCAATGAAGAAAGACGGCCGCTCACAACGCAACCGTTGCCTGAGCCGCCGGCAACGCCCCCAAGGACGATCAATGCCTCCTATCCACGTCATCGGCGGCGGACTCGCCGGATCCGAAGCCGCCTGGCAGATCGCACAGGCAGGACTGGACGTGGTGCTGCACGAAATGCGCCCGGTCCGCAAAACCGACGCCCACCAGACCGACGGGCTTGCCGAACTGGTCTGTTCGAATTCCTTCCGGTCGGACGATTCGCAGCAGAACGCCGTCGGCCTGATTCATCACGAACTGCGCCAGCTCGGCTCTCTGATCATGGCATCCGCAGACGCTCACCAGGTGCCCGCCGGAAGTGCGCTCGCTGTCGACCGCGACGGCTTCTCGGCTGCCGTTACCCAAACGCTGGAACGTCACCCCCTTGTCACTATCGAACGCACGGAAATCGCCGGATTGCCGCCTGAGGAGTGGGAGAATGTCATCGTCGCGACCGGACCGCTGACGTCTCCCGCCCTGTCGCAGGCCGTCTTGGAAAAGAGCGGCGAGGATGCGCTCGCTTTTTTCGACGCGATTGCACCGATCGTGCATTTCGAGTCCATCGACCTGTCGAAGGCGTGGTTTCAGTCGCGTTACGACAAGGTCGGCCCCGGGGGGACCGGCAAGGACTACCTCAACTGCCCGATGGACAAGGAGCAGTACGGCGCCTTCATCGACGCATTGATTGCCGGCGACACCGCCGATTTCAAGGAATGGGAGGCCGACACGCCCTATTTCGACGGCTGCCTGCCGATCGAAGTCATGGCATCACGCGGGCGCGAGACCCTGCGCCACGGTCCGATGAAACCTATGGGGCTGACCAACGCCCATAATCCGGACGTCAAACCCTACGCCGTCGTGCAGCTTCGTCAGGACAATGCGCTCGGCACGCTCTACAACATCGTGGGATTCCAGACGAAACTGAAATACGGCGCCCAGGCCGATATCTTCAAGATGATTCCCGGGCTGGAAAACGCCCAGTTCGCGCGGCTCGGCGGCCTGCACCGCAACACCTTCCTGAATTCGCCGAAAGTGCTGGACGGGTCGCTACGCCTCAAGGCCGATCCGCGCCTGCGCTTTGCCGGGCAGATCACCGGATGCGAGGGCTATGTGGAGTCCGCCAGCGTCGGCTGCATGGCGGGCCTGTTCGCCGTCATGGACGCCCGCGGCCAGGAAATCCTCGCGCCGCCCGAAACGACCGCCATGGGGGCCCTGCTCGGCCATATCACCGGCGGGCATATCACCCGGGAAGACGGCGCCGGCAAACCCGGCTCCTTCCAGCCGATGAACGTCAATTTCGGCCTGTTTCCGACCGTGGAAGCGCCCACTAAGGACGAAACCGGCAAACGGCTCAAAGGCAAGGACAAGGCGCGGGCCAAAAAGCTTGCACTGACCGGGCGGGCCAAGGCCGATTTCGCCGCCTGGCGGGAAAAGCTCGGTTTGCTGAAAGCGGCGGCGGAATAACAAGCGCTCGTCGGGGGAAAAGCTCAGATCCTGTCGAAAATCCGATCGGACGCGCGCCAGAGAATCCACTGGCGCCGTATCTGGGATATCTCGGCGACCTGTTTCAACGGGTCATGACCGGGCGTTTCGAGCTTTGTCAAAAACGGTTCGACGAGCGCCAAGGGCAGAAAGGCGTTCCGGCAGGGGTCCGGAACATCACCTGCGGATTGCCTGACACGGTCGAGATGGTGGCGGACATGACCGCGCATTTCGCTCAGGACGGCCGTCAGTTCCGGCGTGGTTTCCCCTCTGAAGACGGTCTCCGGATCGAGATTGTGGCGGGCCTGCACGTCGCTCGGCAAATACATCTGCCGGCGGGAGGCATGCCACGGCAAGGCCCGCATCAGGCCGGTGAGACCGTAGGCGACCCCGGCATGACCAGCTGCCGTTGCCGTGCCTGGATCCTGTCCCTCGTTGAGGATGAGGCAGGCGAGCTGGACAAGACCTGAAACCGTTTCTCCTGCATAACCCTCCAGGTCGTTGAGGCTCGGCATGGGGTCGTCGTAGAGATCGAAGATCCGGGCCTCCGTCATCGCCACGAGCCCCTGCCTGGGCAGGCTGTATCTTTCGATGGTCTGCAGGAGTGCGCCGGCGACCGGATTGGCCGCCGCCGTTCCGTGTTCGGTGCCGGCCAGCAAATCGCGCCACCATTGCAGCCTCACCTCCCCCGGCAACGGCTCGGAGACGACTTCCCGGACCCGGGCAATCTCGGTGTTGAACGCATAAAGCGCCATCAATCCCGGGCGATGGGCTTCGGGTGCGAGCAGCGCGCACAGGTAACGGTCCTTGTCGAACCGGCGTACGAGATCGGCGGCATGATCGAAATCGGTGGTCATAGGCCTCCATATGGCCCGTGCTGGTTGACTAGATCAACGGACGTTCAATCGGAATCGATTGAACGTCCAAAAGTTGATCGATCTTAAAGTGCTAGAGCATTTTGTCTGCGCTCACTTGAACGCAGGATGCTCTAATCCACCGCCAGCAGCGCTGCGGCCACCGCCCGGTTCTCGGAAAGAAGCACGTTGAAGGTGCGAACCGCCGCTCCGGTGGACATCGGATCGGCCAGGATATGTGCTTCCCGGAATTTATCCTTCAGATCCGCAGGCAAGGGTCTCAGGTCCGGGCCGGTGCCGACCAGAAGCACTTCGATATCGGCCTGCTCCTCGAACACCCGCAGAAAGGCCTCTTCCGTAAACTCGGACGGATCTGTCAGGTTCCAGCCGTAGATCCCGCTCGGGATGCACAGAAGCGAACCGCGATGAGACATTTCGGCGAACCGGAAACCGCCATTGCCATAAGCGTCCAGCGGCGCCCGGCCCGGGAAATGCGCGTTCCTGATTTCCATCGCCTGCTATCCTCAGGCCGTCGCCTTCGAATCGCTATCCTTTTCCCCGTCGTCCTTCGGATCCATGGCGTCCGCCCTGAGGTTGAACAGGATCAGGAAGGGAGCCGCCAGGAAGATCGAGGAATAGGTGCCGATCACGATGCCGAAGATCATCGCCAGCGTGAAGGACTGGATAACCTCGCCGCCGAATACGTAGAGCGCGACCAGCGCCAGGAGCGTGGTCAACGACGTCATCGTCGTCCGCGACAGGGTCTCGTTGATCGAAAGATCCAGGACCTCGGTCAGGGGACGTTTCTTGTATTTGCGCAGGTTCTCGCGGATACGGTCATAGACGACCACGGTATCGTTGAGCGAATAGCCGATGATCGTCAAAACCGCAGCGATGCTGGACAGCGAGAAGTCGAGCTGCAGCAGAACGAACAGGCCGACCGTGATGACCACGTCGTTTGCGGTCGTCAGGATCGCGCCAACGGCAAATTGCCATTCGAAACGGAACCAGATGTAGAACAGGATCGCCAGAAGGGCCGCGGCGACGGCAATCGCGCCGGCTTGGGCCAGTTCGCCGGACACGCGCGGACCGACGACTTCGACGCGGCGGAAGTCGACGTTCTGGCCCTCGAAAATCGTCCTGACGCGGGACACGACGGACTGCTGGGCGAGTTCGCCGCCCGGCTGCTCCTCGACACGGATCAGGATATCGTCCGGTTCGCCGAATTCCTGAACCTGGACGTCGCCGAGGTTCAACGAAGACAATTCGGAACGAATAGCGCCGATATCGGCGGGACCGTCCGTCTTGATTTCGATGATAGTCCCGCCCTTGAAATCGATGCCGTAATTGAGGCCGACCAGAAAGAAGCCGGCCAGAGAGGCGATCACCAGGAGGATGGACAGCGGAAAGCTCACCTTCCGCAGCCACATGAATTTGATATGCGTGTTGTCCGGAACAATTCTCAGCAACATTGGTTTTTCTCCCGGATCAAATCGGCAACTTGGACGGACGGCGGCGGCGGACCCAAAGGGCCACCAGCAGCCGGCTGAACGTGAAGGCTGAGAAAACGGTGGTGAAAATCCCGATGGCCAGCGTGACCGCGAAGCCGCGAACCGGACCGGAGCCGAGCTGGAACAGGATCACCGCCGCGATCAGGGTGGTGATGTTGGCATCGAGGATCGTGCCAAGCGCCCGGCTGTAACCGGCGTCGATCGCCGAGACGGCGGACCTGCCGGCCCTCGCCTCCTCCCGGATGCGCTCGAAGATCAGCACGTTGGCGTCGACCGCCATACCGATCGTCAGCACGATGCCGGCGATGCCCGGCAGGGTGAGCGTCGCCTGCAGCACGGTCAGGGCGCCGAAAATCAGAAAGACGTTCGCCATAAGCGCGATGTCGGCGATGATGCCAAAGCGGCCATAGGCCAGGATCATGAAGACGATCACGAGCGCGCCGCCGATGATCGAGGCCAGCTTGCCGGCTTCGATCGAGTCTGCGCCAAGGCCCGGACCGATGGAGCGCTCCTCGATGACGGTCAGCTTGGCCGGCAGAGCGCCCGCGCGCAACAGCACCGCGAGATCGTTGGCGCCTTCAACCGTGAAATTGCCCGAAATCTGACCGGAACCGCCAGTGATCGGTTCGCGGATCACCGGAGCGGAGATCACCTCGTCATCGAGCACGATCGCGAACGGCCGGTTGACGTTCTGCTGGGTGATCTGCGCGAATTTACGGGCGCCGGACTGGTTGAAGCGGAAATTCACCACCGGCTCGTTGGTGCGCTGGTCGAAAGTGACCTGCGCATCGACCAGATCCTCGCCCGATAGAAGCGGCGTTTCCTCAAGCAGATAAGGGAATGGCGGATCGTCCACCGACATCATGACGACGGTCCCTGCCGGCGGACGATTCTGCAGCGCCTGCTCGCCGGACATGGAGGTGTCGACCATGTGGAACGTGAGCTGCGCCGTCTGGCCGACAAGGTCTTTCAGGCGTTCCGGGTCGTTTTCGCCCGGTGCCTCGACCAGAATCCGGTCCGTTCCCTGACGCTGGATGTTGGGCTCGGTGGTGCCGATTTCGTCGACGCGGCGGCGGATCACCTCGATGGACTGCTGCACGATGGCCGCCATCCGGTCTTCCAGGCCCTGTTCGGTATAGCTGAAGCGGATGAGACCGTCGTCGGACGCCGTCATCTCGAACTCGTTGACGGGCTGGCCGCCGAAAAGGTTGGACACCAGCGGGTTGACCAGCGGCTGCAAGCGCTCTTCCGCGTCGGCAAGCCTGGTCAAGTCGCGTATCCGAACCTGCGCCGCCTCGCCCTGAACCCCGAGGCCCGTATAGCCGATCCGGGGCTCCTCGCGCAGGGTGGTGCGAATATCGCTGACCAGCGCCTTCATGCGCTTCTGGATGTAGTCCTGCTTGTCGACTTCATAAAGCAGATAGGCGCCGCCCTGGAGATCCAGCCCCAGAACCATCTGGTTTTTCGGCAGGAAGTCCGGCCAGCTTTCGAGCTGTTTGGCGGAGAAGAAATTCGGCAGGGTCGTGAGGATGCCGGCGGCAACCACAAGCACGATCAGCGCGATTTTCCAGCGAGCGAAATAGAGCATGGTCAAGCCTTAAAAGCTGCCAGGCCGATCGGAACCGGCCCGGCGAAATCATCAGATCCGCGTCCTGGAACCTTACGCGTTGTCTTTGGCTGGCTCGGTCTTGGAGCGGACTTCCTGCACCATGGAACGCACGACGCGCACCTTGACGCCCTCACCGATTTCCACCTGCAATTCGCCGTCGTCCACGACCTTTGCGACCTTGCCGATCAGGCCGCCCGTGGTCACGATGGTGTCGCCCCTGCGCAAATTGGCGACCATGTCCTGATGCTGCTTCATGCGCTGGCGCTGCGGCCGGATGATCAGGAAATACATAATCGCAAAGATGGCCACAAACGGCAGCAGGGACATCAGGAAATCAGGACCTGGAAGTCCACCGGCGGTCTGGGCGTATGCTGGGGTGATAAACATTCAACTCTCCTAAGGGGCGTCTTTGCCGGCCGGATCCCCTGTCCGGGATCTCCTGGCACAAACGCTCTGTTCTGGTGGCGCGGACTATAACGGCGGCGCGACTCATTTCAAGCGTTGCAAGCAGTTTCCGGCGTACCGGTATGGGAATAACAGGCGTTTTCGTGTTTCTCCGGCCGTGTTACTCCTCCAACGACTTTCTTTAGGGCCTGACATGGGCCTTTTTCACAGGGCTTGCAAGAATAATGAGCGCGCCGGACGACCTTTCCGCATTGAATGCCAAACTCGATTCCCTCCTCGAGCTGATCGGCCGGGCCGTGCCGGCCGCCGCACGAAAAACCGACTGGGAGAGCGCGGATGCCTTCGTCTGGGTGCCCGAGCCCGGCGAACTTCATCCGGTCAGGAAGGTCAACCGCGTCGATATCACGCTGCTGTGCGCCGTTTCCCGCGTCAGGGATCTTCTGCTCGACAATACCCGCCGGTTCGCAACCGGCCTGCCGGCCAACAACGCACTTTTGTGGGGCGCCCGCGGCATGGGCAAGTCCTCCCTGGTGAAGGCCGCCCACGCCGCAATCAATCAGGAAACCGGCTCCTCATCCCTGAAACTGATCGAGATCCACAGGGAGGACATTGAATCCCTCCCCCGGCTGATGGCCGAAATCCGGCCGGCGCCTCATCGTTTCATCGTTTTCTGCGACGATCTCAGCTTCGACAACGACGATACTTCCTACAAATCGCTGAAGGCCGTTCTGGAGGGCGGGATCGAGGGTCGGCCGGAAAACGTCATCTTCTACGCGACCTCGAACCGGCGCCACCTTCTGCCCCGGGACATGATCGAAAACGAGCGCTCGACGGCGATCAACCCGGCCGAGGCGGTCGAGGAAAAAGTGTCGTTGTCCGACCGGTTCGGCTTGTGGCTCGGCTTCCACAAATGCAGCCAGGACGACTATCTCGAAATGGTCCGAGGCTACGTAACTCATTTCGGCCTTGAGATTCCCGAGGACGACTTACGCGCGCAGGCGCTCGAATGGGCCACCACCCGCGGCAGCCGCTCGGGCCGCGTAGCCTTCCAGTTCATCCAGGATCTCGCGGGACGGCTTGGCAAGACGCTTTCTTGAGGTGAATTGTGGCAGTTCCGTTTACCGCAACAGCCATTGAGCGCGCTCTATATTTGGAACCTCATGCTGAGGAAGGCCGAAGGCCTGTCTCGAAGCATGGGCCGCTCGCTCGGAGTTTGCCGCCCATGCTTCGAGACGGACCTGTTGGTCCTCTTCAGCATGAGGATCATCTTCCAGGTTTCTCCTTCAAAAACAAAAACCCGGCACAAGGCCGGGCTTTTGATGCTTGGGAACGAATGGATCAGCGTTGCGGCAGGTGCTTGAGCGGGTCGACCGGCTTGTTGCCCTGGCGCAACTCGAAATGCACCTGCGGCTGATTGACGGAGCCGGTTGCGCCGGCGAGGGCTACGACATCGCCACGGCGGATCTTGTCGCCGCGCTTCACCTTCAACTCGCTGTTGTGGGCGTAAGCCGAAACCCAGCCGTCGCTATGACGGACCAGGATCAGGTTGCCGTACCCCTTCAGCTCATTGCCGGAATAGATGACGGTACCGGCGTCCGCGGCCTTGACCGGCGTGCCTTCCGGAACCGCCAGGTTCACCCCTTCGTTCTTGCCGCCGCCAGGCTTCGCGCCGAAGTCGGAGATGATGCGTCCGCGGACCGGCCAGCGGAATTTTTCGGTGGATGCGTCGTCATCCTCGCGCACGCTCGCCACAACCGTCGGCGTCTTGATCGGCTCGGTCGGCGCCGCTTCCTGCGTCAGGGCGGGCGCCGGCAGGGCATTCTTTTGAACATTGCCGGACGGCGCGGCCGCGACCGCCGAATGCCCGGCTGACTGTGAAGCCGGCTGGCGTGGCGGTGCGGGAACCTCCGAGGAGATCGACGCCGTCGTCAGCGTGTGGCTCGAACCGCCAGGCTTGCGTTTCGGCAAGGCCTGCACCTGGACAAGCTGAACACGACCGCCCTGGTCGATATCGGCGAAGCTCGGCTGTTTCTGAGGCCGCGGCATCGTCCCGGCGGATGTCGGTACGGCGCCGGTGACAACGGTTTCCCTGCCGCCTGCGGAAGGCAGCTTGACGCGGCCCGTCTCACCTGCGGTCACGCTCGTGGAGCCGTTGTTGTCGGCATAGACATAGGTCGGAACGATGATGCTCTGACCCGGGCGGACGTTTTTCGGATCCTCGATGCCATTGACTGCGACCAGCGCCTGAACAGGCACGCCGTAGCGGCGGGCCATGGAATTCAGATCGTCACCCTGGCGGACCTGCACCCTGGTGCCGCCGGCGGACGTCCATCCCTTCCAGCTTTTCGCCGCACCGCCTGTGCGGGCCGTCTCGGGCGCCGGCAGTGTCGCAACAGGCGTGGACTTAACCGGTGCGGGCCGCGTGGAAACCTGAGTTCCCGCAGGAGCAGGCAAGGGCGCCGACTGGATTGAGGAAGGCCTCTTGCTGATCGAACCGGTCGAGAGCGGTTCGGACGAGGACTGTGGCAGTCCAGCGGACGTTCCACCCGGACCATTGGCAATATCCTGGTAGGTCGGCTGCTTGGGGGCACCGCCAAGGATTTCGCGCTGGTTCTGGGTATTTCCCGTATAGAACGGAGGTTCGCCGAACCGTTCAACCGCGCTGGAACATCCTGCGATTGACACTGCAACCAGGGAGACGGTTGCCACTTTTCCCAGTAGATCCCTGCGGAGGGTACGCATCCGCTTCATCATCGCCTTAACTCTGACCGCTAACAATGGCTGTTATGGTTAAGAGTAGACGCCAGTAAGGTTTATAAAGGCTAAAGACCGGTGCAGCTTTCCCGGAAAATCCCGGAATTCTCAGTATTTGTAATGGGCGGTGAGAACTCTCACAGGCCGGACATAGTAAATTCGCACGAGATTCGAGCTTCGGGAATCGCCGTTTGCAACATCCGTTTCGGGCACAAAGCTCCGGTGATTCCTGCAACCTGAAGCAGGTCCTGTTCGGATCATACGAAGTCTAATCCGCTCCGAGTCGGAATTGCCGGACCTCAGGAAGATCAATCTGAAACCGGTGCTTCTAGAGCTTTTTCGCCAACCCCGGCTGCAACATCACGGTTCTGACGGACATCAGGGTTTCGGCCGTCATGACGCTTTCCGTCTTCTGAAAGCGGATCAGGGACTGGGCCCGTTTCGCCGTGCCGATCGGCGCGATCAGCAGTCCGCCCGGTTTGAGCTGCTGTATCCAGCTATCGGGAACCGCCTCGACCGCCGCATTGACCACGATTCTGTCGAACGGCCCTTTCTGCCTGAAGCCTTCGAAACCATCCGCCTGCCTGGCTTTGACATTGTCGAGCTTGAGGGCCGCGAACCTGCGCGTCGCCAGATCGGCCAACGTGGCGAACCTGTCGAGGGTTTCCACGCGCGCCGCCAGATGCGCCATGATCGCAGCCTGGTAGCCGGATCCCGTTCCGATTTCCAGAACGGCATGTTCGGGCGCGATGCCGAGAGCCTGGACGGTGAAGGCAACCACGGAGGGAGCGGAAACGGTCTGTCCGCACTCGATCGGGAGCGCGACGTCCTCATAGGCCAGGCTGTGATGCCGGGCCGACAGAAACAGCCTCCGGGGCAACCGCTCGATCGCCGCCAGGACCTCCCTCGCCCCGACACCGCGCCGCCTCAGGCCGAGGACCAGCGCGGCGCGCGCCTCCGCTTCGTCCGGCAGAGGGGACGATCCCGATATCTGGTCCGTGCCGGGCTTGTGACCGGCCATTTACCGTTCCCCTTCCGGGATGTTTAGAGCATCCTGCACTCGAGTGAACGCAGACAAGATGCTCTAACATTTTAAGATCGATCAACTACTGGACGTTCTATCGATTCCGGTTGAACGTCCGTCGATCTAGAGCGCTCCTGCCAGGTGACTCACCAGATCATGAGCTGTCAAATCTATGCGTAGCGGCGAAACGGAAACATATCCATCGGCAATTGCCTGGAGATCGGAATTATCAAGAACGGATTTTCCCCGGTCGTGGAAGCGGAGCCAGAAATAGGGATAGCCCCGGCCGTCCCTGCGCTCATCGATGGACAGCCCGCTCTGTTCATGGTGCCCCTGAACCGTGACCTTCACCCCCTTCACGGCGTTCGCCGGGCAAGGCGGGAAGTTGACGTTCAAAAGAGTATAGCGCGGAAGGTCGAAATCGATGAGCTTGCGGAACAGATCCGGAGCATGGGATTCCGCAGTGGCGAAATCCGGCTCAGCTCCGACGTTCCAGTCATAAGCCTGGGAGACCGCGATGGAGCGGATCCCGAGGATCGCGCCTTCCATCGCGCCGGCAACCGTTCCGGAGTACGTGACATCTTCGGCGAGGTTCTGCCCCCGGTTGATGCCCGACAGGACAAGATCCGGCAGACCGGGCAGCACCCTGTGAACCCCCATGATGACACAGTCGGTCGGCGTGCCCTTGAGGGCGAAATGCCGCTCGTCGATCTGTCTCAGCCGCAGCGGATCGCTCAGGGTGAGCGAATGCGCTACGCCGCTCTGGTCGGTTTCGGGAGCGATCACCCAGACATCGTCCGACAGGGTCCGGGCGATCCTTTCCAGAGCCCACAGGCCCGGGGACTGGATACCGTCGTCGTTGGTGATCAAAATACGCATCTGAAACCTGCTCCCCTGACATCAAACCAAATCCGTTTCATCGCCCGGCCTCACGAGGCAGGACAAGGAAACCCCGAGAAACTTGTGGCAGCCCGGTTAGGCTGCCACTTGTCGTCCGGATCAACACCGATCGACGGACGTTCAACCGGCTTCGATCGAACATCCAAAAACCGATCGCTCCTGAACTGTCAAAGCATCTGTCTGCGGTCGCTTGACCGCAATGCTCTAGCCGATCTTTTCAAGCCCGCCCATGTAGGGCCTCAGCACGTCGGGAACGGCAATCGTACCGTCGCCGTTCTGGTAATTCTCCAGGACGGCGATCAGGGCGCGGCCGACGGCGATGCCGGATCCGTTCAGAGTGTGCACATGAAGGGGTTGTTTCGCGCCTGCAGAGCGGAAGCGGGCGTTCATGCGCCTTGCCTGGAAGTCCCCGCAGACCGAACAGGAGGAGATTTCCCGGTAGGTGTCCTGGCCCGGTAACCAGACCTCGATGTCATAGGTCTTGCGCGCGCCGAAGCCCATATCGCCGGTGCAAAGGGTCATCACCCGGTAGTGCAGGCCGAGCTTTTGCAGAACCTTTTCCGCGCAACCAAGCATACGCTCCAGCTCGTTCAGCGACTCGTCCGGCGTCGTAACGGAGACCAGTTCGCATTTCTGGAACTGGTGCTGCCGCAGCATGCCGCGCGTGTCGCGGCCCGCGGAACCGGCTTCGGACCGGAAGCAGTAGGTCAGGGCCGTGACCCGCAGGGGCAGCTCGTCCTCGGCAAGGATCTCGCCGGCAACCAGATTGGTCAGCGGCACTTCCGCGGTCGGTATCAGGTAGTGATCCGTCGTCGTCTTGAAGAGGTCCTCTTCGAATTTCGGTAATTGCCCCGTGCCGTAAAGCGGATCGTCATTAACAAGAAGCGGCGGTGACACTTCGGTATAGCCGTGCTCCTGCGTGTGCAGATCGATCATGAACTGGCCGAGCGCGCGTTCCAGCCGCGCCATCTGTCCCTTCAGGACGACGAAGCGCGATCCGGACAGCTTTGCCGCGGTCGAAAAATCCATACCGCCAAGGTTTTCACCCAGGTCGAAGTGCTCCTTCGGCGCCTCGTTGAAGGTGAAGGTCGGCTTTTCACCGTGGGTTTTCGAAAGCACGTTGTCGGCTTCGTCCCCGCCCACCGGCACATCGTCATGCGGCAGGTTGGGGATGACGGCCATCGCGGCCTCGAGATCGGCAATGAGCTTGCGCTCCTCCTCCTCGCCCGACTGGATGAAAGCCTTGATCTGCGCGACTTCGTCGATCAGCTCCTGCGCGCGTGCGTCATCGCCCGAGCCCTTGGCCTTGCCGATTTCCTTGGAGGCGGCGTTGCGCCGTTCCTGGGCTTCCTGAAGCCGGGTGATATGGGAACGGCGGGAATCGTCCAGCGCGATCAGCTTTGCGGAGGAAGCCTCGTAGCCCCGTTTTGCCAAAGCCTGGTCGAATGCGTCTGCGTTTTCCCGTATCCACCTAATATCAAACATCTTCGTTTCCCGAACGGCAGTCGTTGTCCCGGGGTGTCCCGCGCGCGAACGAACGCGAACGAGAGGCCCCGGCCCTTTGGAGATCGATCAAATGCCGAACGCCCAATCGAGCCCGACTGGACGTTCGTTGATCTTGAATTCCGTCCGGCAAACGGGATGGAGGTCGGGCAGGCGGCCCTTAAGCAGCGGCGTCTTCCGCTTCGCGTTCGGCTTCCCGCTCAGCCCTCTGGCGCTCCACCAGTCTGACGGACAGAATGGAGACTTCGTAGAGAAGCAGCGTGGGCAGCGCAAGACCGATCTGCGAGATCGGGTCCGGCGGTGTCAAAATTGCAGCAGCGGCGAAGGCTCCCACAATCGCATATTTGCGTTTCTGCCTGAGGGTTTCGGAGGTAACCAGCCCTGCCCTGCCCAGAAGCGTCAGCACCACGGGGAGCTGGAACACCAGTCCGAAAGCGAAGATCAGAATCATGATCAGGCCGAGATATTCGCTCACCTTGGCCAGATGCTGGATCGCGACCTTGCCGGCACCCGCCATCTGCTCCTGCGACAGGAAAAAGCCCATCGCCATGGGCATGACGAGGAAATAGACCAGGCAGGCGCCGATCAGGAACAGAACGGGCGTGGCGACCAGAAACGGCAGGAAGGCGCCGCGCTCGTGCTTGTATAGCCCCGGCGCGACGAACATGTAGATCTGGCTGGCGATGATCGGAAAGGCCAGAAACAGCGCGCCGAACAAAGCCAGCTTGAGCTGGGTGAAGAACCATTCCTGCGGGGCGGTGAAGATCATTTCCACCGGATGCGCATCGCCGGCGGCGCGCAGATACGGAACGGTCAGGATGTTGTAGATGTCGGTCGCGAAGTAGAAGCAGATGACGAACATCACCAGGATTGCCGCAATCGACCACATCAGCCGCTGGCGCAATTCGATCAGATGCTCGATCAGGGGCGCCTTGGAGGCGTCGATATCTTCCTGGCTCATGCCTTCACATCTTCCGTCACCGGTTTTTCATCCGGTTTTGCCTTGGGAGCTGCCGCTTTGCCCGGCGCCGGTTTGGCATCGGCCATTTTCTTTGTGGCTGCAGGTTTCCTGGTTTTTTTCTTCGGTTTGGCGGCGGGAGCGGTTTTCGGCTCAGCGGGCGCAGCCTTTGTCTTGGGAGACGCGGCCCTTGTCGCGGGGCGTGTGGCCGATGGCGTGGGCGGAACCGCCTCAGACGCGGACGGCTCCGGCTCAGGCGGCTCCGGCGGCTTGGACGTTTCCGGCTTTTTCGCCGTGTCCTCCTCGATGGACTTCTTGAGGTCGCCGAGAGGGTTGAAGTTGGCGGCCTCTTCGACCTGCTTCTTCATATCGGCGATATCCGCCTGCTTTTCCGCTTCGCGCAGCGCGTCGTTGAACGTCGACTGGAATTCCCGCGACAGGCGCCGCATCTTTCCAACCGTCTGCCCAAGCGTGCGCAGCATGCGCGGAAGGTCTTTCGGCCCCACGACGATGATCGCCACACAGGCAATCACCAGCAGTTCGGTCCAACCGATATCGAACATATGATGTTTCGTCCCTTAAGGAGACGCGACGCAGATTGAGATCAGCTCGCTTTGGACTGATCTTCAGCTTTTGCGGACGGAGCCGCTTCGCTGGACTGATGATCGATTGTCTTCGGGGCGTCGGCAGTGTCGTCTTCGGCCATGCCTTTCTTGAAGCTCTTGATTCCCTTGGCAACGTCGCCCATGAGATCGGAAATCTTGCCTCGTCCGAACAGCAGAATTACCACCACCGCGATGATCAAGATCTGCCAAATACTAATGCCCATACGCCAAACTCCTGATAATTGGCTTTAAAAGCCCTACGGCTCTTGTACAAAAAGGATTCTGCCCCTGCAACATGCTCGTCGGGAACATTTGCCGCTGTTAGACAGAATAACTAGTTCAGCGGACACTCAATCGATTCCGGTTGAATGTCCAAAAGCTGATCGCTCGTAAAGCGTTAGAGCATCTTGTCTGCGTTCACTTGACCGCAGGATGCTCCAGGGTGTGAACCGTATCTCTTCAGATTTGGGTTCGGTTCCGCGCAAAAACAAGCACATCGTTCGGATCCGTGCTGACCGCGACGTCCATTCCCTTCTCCCAGGGGCTTCCGGCTCGAACCCGTGCATGCAGCGGGTGGTCCAGTCCATCGACGGCGATGGTCAAGAGATCGACCTCGCCGACGAATCGTTTCGAGCGTATCCGCCCGGAGACACCGCACAGGCCGTCCTTCTGAAGAAGGATACCCTGCGGACGCACGCAGACGTCAACCTTTTCTCCCCGTTCGTGGCTCCCGGCGGCCAGAATGCCCAGGGGCGTTTCGATGCCAGACGAGGTGACGATGCCTTCGAGCTGGTTCAGTTCCGAAAAGAACCGGGCCGAAAACAGGTCGACCGGATCGCGGTAGAGTTCGGCGGCTGTCCCGTGCTGGACCAGCTTCCCGCGGCGCATCAGCGCGATCTTGTCGCCCATGCGCATCGCCTCTTCCGGGTCATGGGTCACGATGATGCAGGTTGCCCGGGTTTCACGGATAACGGCCAGGGTTTCGTCGCGCACGCTGTCCCTGAGCCGTTTGTCGAGCCCTGAAAACGGTTCGTCCATCAAAAGAATGCCCGGCCGGGGCACCAGGGCCCTGGCCAACGCAACCCGTTGCTGCTCGCCACCGGACAGCGAATGCGGATAATCTTCCGCGTAATCGGCCAGCCCGACCCGCTTCAAAGCTCCCAGGGCTGCTGCCTGAGCCTCGCTTTTCGGCATGTTGGTCAGGCCGAACATCACATTGGCCAGAATGCTCATATGCGGAAAAAGGGCGTAATCCTGAAACATCAGCCCCACGCCGCGCTTCTCGGGCGGAACGAAGAGCTGGTCGCCGGCAATTTCACGCCCGTTGATCAGCACCCTGCCCCGGTTCTGGCGTTCGACACCGGCGGCGATGCGCATCAAAGTGGTTTTGCCACAGCCCGAATGCCCGAGCAGGCAGAGAATTTCGCCCGGGGCGATCGACAGGCTCAGATCCCGAACCGAAGACACACCGTCATAATCATGCCAGACATTTTCAAACACCAGGCCGGCGGCAATCGTCGCTCCCGCGGTCCCGGGAGCTCCCCAGCCGGGCGGATGGCCGTTGCCATCGAATTTGGCGATCTTGTCGAATTTTGACATCAGGACATGTGGCCTAGGCTGTGGTGACAAATTTACGATTGGCATCGTTGCTGAACAGGCGAAAAGCGCAAGGAAGTGTGGCGCACTTTCGAGCATTTTTTCCGTATTCAGGGGCGGATCCTGGCCCAACCCCGGAGGAGCCGCAGGGAAAGGGCATCATTGCCTGTTCCTGCAAGAAAACGGAAACGGCTTCGAAAGCCTGCGGCAAATTGCGCAATCCGACTGTTCCGCGACCCGCCTCTCCAGTGGCAATTGCCTTTGCGGTTCGATCATTCGATCATATGTCAGGAACCGACCCTAGTCTTCCCTCGCCTCATCCTCCTCCCCGTCTTCGGTGAAGAGGGAATCGTCTTCCAGCGGGTCCTCGTCTTCGGCGAGCGCGGCATCGTCATTGGGCGTCGGCACCATGAAGGACGCCGGAACGGCGCTGTCGAGGAGGCCCGCGCCCTTCAGTTCTTCCAGCCCTGGAAGATCCTTGACGTTTTCCATGCCGAAATGGATCAGGAACTGCTCCGTCGTCCCGTAGGTCACGGGGCGTCCGGGCGTCCGGCGCCGGCCGCGCATGCGGATCCAAGTGGTTTCCAGGAGAACGTCCAGCGTGCCCTTCGACGTGGACACGCCGCGGATTTCCTCGATTTCGGCCCGGGTCACCGGTTGGTGATAGGCGATGATCGCCAGCGTTTCGAGCGCCGCGCGCGAGAGCTTGCGCTGTTCCTCGACATTGCGGTGCATCAGATGGGCCAGGTCTTCTGCAGTCCGGAAGCACCATTTTCCGGCAACCCTGACCAGATTGACACCGCGCGGCGCATAGGTCTTCTGAAGCTCCTCCAGCAGCCCGAGCACGTCGGTTCCGTCGGGCAGGCGCTGGGTCAGCTCTTCCAGAGACAACGGTTCGGCGGAGGCGAACAGCAGCGCCTCGATCATGCGCAGGCCGGTCAGTTCATCCTTCCCGGTCCAGGTCTCGCCGTCGTCCCGGTCCTCGTCGGAGAGGTCGAAAAACTCCGTCTCAGGCGCCATGTTGATCCTGTTCCTTCACGATCGAACGGATATAGACCGGTGAAAACGGTTCTCCCTGCCGGATCTCCACCTGGCCTTCGCGAACCATTTCGAGGCTTGCGGAAAAAGTGCTCGCAACGATCGTCGCCCAATCCTTGTTGTCGTAAAGATAGTCGCGCAGATAGGCATTCAGCGGCGCCCATTCGCTGATGCGGCCGACGAGTTTCGTCAGCAAATCGCGCGCCTCCTGAAGCGACCACACGGTGCGTCGCAGGACGCGCACGGAGGTGACCGACTGGCGCTGACGCTGCGTGGCATAGGCGGACAGGAGGTCATAGACCGATGCGTCCCAGATGCTCCGGTGCTGGACCGACATGGTTTCCGGCGCCCCCCGGTGGAACAGGTCCCGGCCCTGCCGGTTGCGGTTCATCAGCCGCTCGGACACCTCCCGCATGGCCTCCAGGCGGCGCAGGCGGAAGGCCAGCGCGGCGGCCAGTTCCTCACCTGTCGGCTCGTCCTCATCCTTTTGTTCCGGCAACAGCAGCTTGGATTTCAGATAGGCCAGCCAGGCGGCCATGACGAGATAATCCGCGGCAAGCTCCAGCCGCATCCGGCGGGCCTCGGCGACAAATTCCAGATATTGCTCGACAAGCTCCAGGATGGAGATCCGGGTGAGATCCACCTTCTGGGTGCGGGCCAGGCCGAGCAGCAGGTCGAGCGGTCCCTCGAAGCCTTCCACGTCCACGACGAGCTGCGGATCGGACACCGCCCTCTCCTCGCTCGACGCGACGGAGGTCAGCAGATCGAAAGATCCGTCATCCGCGATCTGTCCGTTGTCGTCCAACTCCGCCATTCCCGCTCCGCTTACACTCCCTGCCAGCCGGTCAGGGACCGGAATTCATTCCAGGCTTCCGTTCTGTCCAACCCCGGCTCGGGCGGCCTCAAGCCCTCAAGAGCCCGGTCACAGCGGCGTTTGGCTTCACCTTCGAGCTCCGGCACCGCCTTAGCGACATCGCGCATTTCAACCATATCGCCGTTGCAGTGCAGAACGATGTCACATCCGGCCTGAAGGATCCTGCGCGCCCTGTCGTCGAAATCGCCGCCAAGCGCCTTCATCGACATGTCGTCGCTCATCAGGCAGCCGTCAAAACCGATCTCCGAGCGAATGATGTCCTGAATGATCTTCCTGCTCTGCGTGCAGGCGGTTTCCCCATCTATCGTCTCGTATACAATATGGGCTGTCATGCCCAAAGACACGTGGGAAAGTGACTTGAAAGGCCGGAAATCCACGCTTTCCAACGAAGATTTGTCCGCTTCCACCCTTGGAAGCTCGAGATGGCTGTCGACACGCGCCCGGCCATGACCCGGAATGTGCTTGATCACGGGCAGCACGCCGCCGGCGATTGCGCCGTCGACCATTGCCTGGCCGAGCCTGGCGACTGTGTCCGGATTCGAGGAAAAAGCCCTGTCTCCAATGGCATCCACCGTGTCGGGAAAGCGCACGTCGAGGCACGGCAGGCAATCTATGGTGATGCCGGCTTCACGAAGATCGGCGGCGATCAGACGCGCGCCGAGCCATGCGGCGCGCAAAGCCTGCTCCGCGTCTTTTTCGAACAGGTCGCCAAAGAGCTTGGGAGCCGGATATTTCGGCCAGTGAGGCGGCTTCAGCCGCTGGACGCGGCCGCCCTCCTGGTCGACCAGTACCGGCGCATCCTCCCGGCCGACGGCTTCCCGGAACGCTCGCGTGAGTTCTTTCAGCTGATCCGGCGTCTCGACATTTCGGGCAAAGAGGATCAGCCCCCACGGGTCTTCGGCCCGGAAAAAAGCGGTTTCGTCGGCGGTGAGCGTCGGTCCGGCGCAGCCGGAAACAAAGGCCTTGGTCATGGTTCCGGCTTAGCCGCAGCCGGGGAACCCGTCAAGAAACGCGGCCACGGCCACTTGCGCCATCCCCGTGAACTTGCAATCTAGGTGCCGACCATCTCTGCCACGATCGGAGCCCTCCATGCGCGCGCGTCTCGATATCCCGGCCGGTACCCTGCACCGGATTTCCCATAGATCTGAAATCCTTGGACGCAACCGGCTCGGCGATACGGCGACACGGGAGATCGTCGTCTACACGCCCCGCGGCCATGACGGCGGCGGCCTGCCGCTTTTGGTGGATATCGTCGGCTTCACCGCAGGCGGCCCCGCCCATGTCAACTGGAAGAATTTCGGCGAAAACGTTCCGGAGCGCCTCGACCGGCTCATTCACGAAGGCGCCATGCCGCCGGTTGCGGTCGCCTTTCCGGACTGTTTCACACGCCTTGGCGGCAACCAGTATATCGACAGCGACGCCATGGGTCCCTGGGCGACCTGGCTGACCACGGAAATGCTGGAGGATGTCGAAGGCAGGTTCGGCTGCGGCGGCAAGGGAAAGCGGGGCATCTTCGGCAAATCCTCAGGCGGCTACGGCGCCATCATCCACGCCATGAAGTATCCGGATGTCTGGTCTGCGGCCGCCTGCCATTCCGGCGATATGGCGTTCGAGCTCTGCTATCTGCCGGAAATGCCGAACGCCCTTCGGGCGATCGCCAAGGCCGGATCGGTCGAGGCCTTCGTCCGGGATTTCGAAAAGGGCCCCAAATATCCGGGCAACGCACTCCACGACCTGATGACGCTGGCCATGGCGGCAACCTACGACCCGGACCCGGATCCGGAGGTCTTCTGCGGCATCCGCCTGCCGGTGGACCCGGAGACCTGCGAGATCATCGACGAGCGCTGGAACGCCTGGCTGGAATGGGACCCGGTGCAGATCGCCGACCGGCATACCGACGCGCTCAAGTCGCTCAAGGGATTGTGGATCGAATGCGGCGACGTTGATCAGTACAATCTCGTCTACGGGGCGCGCCGGCTGCACAAAAAGCTCGAAGAGGCAGGGGTCGACCACGTCTACCAGGAATTCAGCGACAATCATTCCTCTGTGGACTACCGCATGGACGAGAGCCTGCCTTTTCTGGCGAAGCGGCTTGCCGGCTAGATCGACGGACGCTCAACCGGATTCGATTTTGACGTGCTAGACATCTTGCCTGCATTCACTTGAACGCAGGATGCTCAGGGCGCGGCAGGGCCTCGCTCAGGAAACCTTGCGCAGCTTTTTGAACGGGTTGGGAAGTGTCAGCACCGCCCCGCCTGCCACGATCAGAAGCGCGCCAAGCGCCGCGGCGGGGGTCGGAACCTCTCCCCAGAAGACAAAGCCGAAAATAGCGGAAAGAACCACCGAGCCGTAATAGACCGGCGCAAGGGTGGCGGCGCCTGCCCGCCGGTAGGCCGAGATATTGAACGACTGGCCGATGATGGCCAGAGGACCCATCCAGGAAAAGGCAATCAGCGCTTCCCAGGAGATGCCCCTGTCCGCGATCAGCCAGAGCGCCGGACCTGTGAGCAGGGTCGCAGCGAAGACATTCACATAGGCAAGAATGGTCACCGTGTCCTCGCGCGGCGCGATATAGCGCATGATGAGCGCCTCGCAGGCCATGAACAAGGCCCCCAGGAGGGCCGCTGCGATGCCGCTCGCGACGAATTCGCTGTAGTCTCCCCCGGTATCCGCAGCGCGCACGACCAGAAGCGCGCCGAGGGCGCACAGGCCGCCCGCGATCCAGTGACGACCCCTGATCACCTCTTTCAGGATCAGGCCGGCCAGCACGATGGCCATGATGCCCTTGGTCAGCCCGATGGCGGTGGCATCCGCGAGAGGCAGAGCGCTCGCCGCATAGATCGAACATCCGAGGCCGCCGACACCGAAGAAGGAACGCAGAAGATGCAGTTTCCAGAGCGGGCTGACCCGGCTGTGAAGCGGAACCCGTTTTACCACTCCGACGGAGACCACCGTCACGGCACCGCCCAGAAACCGCAACCAGACCAGCACAGCGACCGGCATCGCGCCGTCGGCGATCTTCCCGGCGGCGAAAATCGGGGTAAATGCGGCCATGCCAACCAGAGCAAGACACAGCGCCAGAACGGTGTTTTCCGCACGTGTGTACTCGGTCTGGGGTGGCATTCAAGTATTCTCCATCGAATGGCTGCACCGAACATCTAGCAGGATCGAGGTCTCTGGATCAGCCCTCAAATTGCAATGGCCGGTATGCAGTTAGGTATACCGTTGCCGCCTTCACTGTATATCGGTATAACCACTTTTATGAATTGGGACGACCTGAAACTGATTGACGCAGCCGCGCGGCACCGCTCCCTTTCCGGAGCCGCGAAAGCGCTGAACCTCAGCCAGCCGCAATTGAGCCGACGCCTGAAGAGCTTTGAGGACCGGGTCGGCGCCCGGCTCTTCGACCGGACCCCAACCGGATTGAAACCCACCGAAGCCGGATTGCGGCTTATCCCGCTGGCGGCCGAGATGCGCCAGAAGGCGGACGCCGCGAGCCGGGTTCTGCCGGATCTTGCAGGCGCATCGCTGAAGGTCGTTCGCGTGGCGGTGGATGAGGTCCGTGCCAGGATACTCACGGACCGGTTCATGGACCTGACGGCGATGCTGGAAGGGGTCGAACTGGAAATCATCTCCAGCCATCTGAGCGTGGATCATCAGGCGCGCGGCATCGAACTTCAGATCCGCACCTGTCTGCCGGAAACCGACACGCTCGTCGCCCGGAAGGTGGGCGATCTCGCCTATGGAGTTTATGTTTCGAGAGCCTATGCGGACCGGCGGCCCGAGGCCCTGTCGCAAGACAGGTTTCAGGACTGCGACTGGCTGGGTTTTGCACCTGACGACCTCTGGTATCCGAGCCATGTCCGCTGGATGGAGAACCGGCAGATCGCCCGGCCGAAGATGCGGACCAACACCATGACGACGCTCCTGAACATGACAACAAGCGGGGCCGGTCTCGCCCTCCTGCCCTGCTTCATGGCCGATCCCCATCCGGATCTCGTCAGCGTCACCGGCCCCGTGCCGGACCTCACCAGTCAGGAAAACATCATCGTCCACAGAGACCTTCGCCGGGAACCTGCTGTCCGCAGGTCCATCGACGCGATTGCCGGAGTCTACAAAAACATGGCGCCGCTTTTGAGCGGACGCCTAAGCTCCGCCGCGACCATAGCCGCAGAATAAATGGCCGGATTTCCGGCCATTTTCTTTCGTTTCAAAAAGACACCAGGTGTTTGCGGGCTTCACTGACGGCGGACGAAACAGTCGCCGCCGGCACCTTGCAGGCTCTCGCAGAGCGAAATCGCTTCATCGCGCGACGCGGTCGGGATCCGCGCCCGGTAGAACACACCCCTGTCGCCGAGGTCAGCCGATACGATGACGGCCTCCCGGTTCCCGAGAATTGCCGGGAAGCGGCGCTGGAGGCTGGAATAGGCATCGCTGGCTGCCGCAGCCGTACGCTGGGACGTCACCTGAACGATATAGGTACCGGCGGGAATGCTGCCCGAGGAACTCGCAGGACTTGCGGGCGCAGCCGGAGCAGGCGTGCCGGAGGGCTGATTCAGGTTGAGAGGCCCGTTCTGCTGCGCTGCCGGAGCAGGAGTGGCTGCGGGTTCGGGCGCGCGCGCCACCTGAACCGGTGCCGCCGGCTTTTTGCGAGGCAGAACCGTCGGAACCGGTGCGGCCGGCTGGCTTGTTTCTGAGTCCGATGCCGTTTCCTGATCCGTGCCTGCAACGATTGCCGGAGTGGCCGGAGCGGCGGGCTCTGGAACCGCTGTGGGAGCTTCGGCGGGCGCAGCCGCTTCCGGCGCGGGTTCCGCCGGTTGTTGGGCGTCATTTCCGGAAACGACCGGCGTGGTCGAAACGACCCTGGGCGTGTCGGCGGTACCGGCTGAAGGCGCCGCAGGCGTGGCCGGTGCGGGTGCCGCGGCGGGCGTCTCCGCGGTTGCCCCTGCCTGCTCACCTTCCGAAATGATCGACCCGTCCGGCCGGACAACCAGCGTCCTGACCCGTTTCGGCGAGCCGGGAACCAGATCGGCATTGCCGCTGGCGCCGGCAGGAGCAGGCGGCAGTTCCGCCGGTTTAGGGGATTCGGGCAGGATCAGACGATCCGGGCCGGACGTACCGTTTCCGTCAACCCGGTCGTAAATCAGCTTGGCCTGATCGCTGTCGGTTTGCGGCGCTTCTTCCGGATAAATTTTCAACGGTTCCTGCAATCCGCTGATCACCGGCGGGGGACCGCTGGGCACCTGAACCGCGTCACCGTCCATCATGAAGAACCCGGCAGCGCCGATCACCGCTATGCCGAGAACACCGCCTGCGACGAACAGGCCGCGGCGGGATCTCTCCCGGGCGTGGGGCATGGCGGCCTTTTCGGCGGCCGTATGCGGCGGAAGCACACCCGCGCCACCGAGGCTCGGATCGCTTTCCTGCATCGCCCGGGCAACCGCATCCAGATCATAGCCTTCGGGCGGCGGGGGCGTTTCGTCTTCTTCCGGCTGCGGCACGGCTTCAGCGGCTGCAGGCCAGGTCATGTCGTCGATTTCCGCGGCCGAAACACGTTCTGCCGGTGCCGACGGCTGGGGCGCGACCGGTTGCGGTGCCATATGGGCAGTCTTGCGCTCAGCGGGATCGGGGAAATCAAGGTCGGCAAACAGGGCATCTATCCCGGCGGGATTGCCGTCGTCCTGCGTGTCCCGTCCGGTGTCTTCGCTTGCCGCCTCCGAATGAGCGGGGTTCAGGGCAGCAAAGAAATCGTTTTCGTCGATCTCCGGCCGGCGGCTGGCCGACACCTGCTCTGGGGTGGCGGAAATGTCGAGACGCGGCTCTTCACGATGCGCAGTCGTCTCCGCCCTGCCCGTGCCCAGTTCGACAGCCGGAGCCACATAAGCCGTTCTTGCGTCCGGGGCCACGTGAGGCGTATGGACGAATTCTTCTGCCGGGGTAGTTTCCTTGGTTTCTTCCGGTTCCGCTTCAAAGCCGGTTTCGGGTTCGTCGTAACCGGTTTGCACATGTCCGCCATAGGTCACGCGTTCCGCTTCTACGGAGGCGCCGTCCTGCGTGTCGTCTTCCGGCTCGGGCATCTCGTCGACAGACTGGCGCAAAGCGCCGATCAATTCGTCCTCGAGTTCCGCCGTCAGATTCTGCTCAAGATCAAGCGAAACCGACGGTGTCAGGTTGGTTTTGTCGGCAGGGTCCGCAATGTCATCGAAACCGGTCTCCGGCTGGTCGACCGGATAGGGCTCCTCAGGCTTTTGCAGATACGGCTCGGCCGGAGCCGCACTGACGGGAGAAGCCGGCGCACCAACACCGGTGAGCTCCGGCTGCGGTGGCCACAGCGCAGAAACATTCGATCCGCCGTGGGAGGAAAACTCACTGCCGGCCGGAACGTTCACACCGTGGAGTTTGGCGGGTTCCGCCGCCACGGCACCCGACGGCTGCTCGTGAACGTCTTTCGCGGCCATTCCGAAGTCGCTGCGTTCGGCAGCCGGCTTCGCACCGGCAAAGGTCGGCTCGATGCGCGAAGGCTCAGAGCTTGAAGGAACAGCCGATTCTCCTGCGACCTCGTCCAGTCCGGCGAAATAGTCGGTGTTCTCTACCCGGCCGCTGCTCACATGTGCCCCCGATTGCTTGTTCCTGTGGACGATTCGCGCCAGTTCAACCAGCGGATCTTCCACGACCGGCCGCTCAGCACCCTGATCCTTGGCGGGTACATGCAAATCTGTTCGCTTTGTTTCGTAATCTTCCGACATGAGCCTTACGAAAACCGGTCCTGTTCGGCCATGTTTTACTGACTAACTGTCAATTATGGCCATGATAAAATTCTAGCGCATTTCCTCAGGAGCATTGACGCCTAGAATCGCTAGACCCGAAGCAAGCACCAAAGATATTGCACGAACCAATGCAAGACGTGCTAGGGTTAATTTGGCGTTACTGGCGTCAATAAAGCGTAAATGCGGCATTTCCTTGCCTCTATTCCAGTGGCCATGCAGAGAACTCGCCAGTTCGTGCAGATAAAAAGCGATCCTGTGCGGCTCATGTGTTTCGGCCGCCGCTTCCACCACTTTCGGCCATTCCGCCATCTTGGCAATCAACTCCAGTTCGCCGCTGTCATCGAGCAAAGTGAAATCGGCTTTTTCGAGTTCATCGTCGCCGATGTCCAACCCGGAGAGCTCTTCGCCTGCCTGGCGCAGAACCGAACAGCAGCGGGCATGGCCGTACTGGACGTAAAAGACCGGATTGTCCTTCGACTGTTCGGTGACCTTCTTGAAGTCGAAATCCAGCGGCGCGTCGTTCTTGCGAAACAGCATCATGAAACGCACGGGATCGGGACCGACTTCATCCACCACTTCGCGCAGGGTGATGAAGTCGCCGGAGCGCTTGGACATCTTCACCGGTTCACCGTCGCGCATCAGTTTCACGAGCTGGCAGAACCGGACGATAACCCCCGTTTCGCCACCCGAAACAGCCTCGCCGACAGCCTGCAGGCGCTTGGCGTAACCGCCGTGGTCCGCGCCGAGGACATAGATCGCTTCCTGGAATCCGCGTTCGAACTTTTCCTGGAAATAGGCGACATCGGCCGCGAAATAGGTGTAAGAGCCATCCGACTTCTTCAGCGCACGGTCTGTGTCGTCGCCGAAATCGCTGGCGCGGAACAGGGTTTGTTCCCGGTCTTCCCAGTCCTCCGGCAGCTGGCCCTTGGGCGGCGGCAGGGTTCCCTGATAAACCAGCCCCTTTTCCCGCAGACCGTCCAGCATGTGGTCGATCTTCGACCCGTTACCGCCGTTGCGCTCGTGAAGGGACTTTTCGGAGAAGAAGACCTCATGCTCGACGCCGAGGGCCGCCAGATCCGCGCGGATCAGGTCGAGCATCGCGGCCATCGCCCGCTCCTTGACGACCGGAAGCCACTCGCTTTCCGGCTTGTCTTTCAGCGAAGCGCCGAATTCCGCCTTGAGCTGCTCTCCGACCGGCTTCAGGTAATCGCCCGGATAAAGACCCGACGGGATCTCGCCGATGTCTTCGCCGAGCGCTTCGCGATAGCGCAGAAACACACTGCGGGCGAGCGTGTCGATCTGGGAGCCGGCGTCGTTGATGTAATATTCCTTGACCACCTCATTGCCGGCAAAGGCCAGAAGGTTGGCGAGGGCATCGCCGACGACCGCGCCCCGGATATGGCCGACATGCATCGGCCCGGTCGGATTTGCGGACACGTATTCGACATTGACCTTCGGCGCCGGGGTCCGCTCGACCGAGCCGAATGTCCGGCCCTTCTGCAGGATACTGCCCAGAACCCGTTGCCAGACGACCGGTGCGACCCGCATGTTGATGAAACCGGGACCGGCAATGGCCGTTTCGGTGACATCCGGGTCCTCATTGAGTTTTGCGACGAGCTTTTCAGCCAGATCCCGCGGCTTCATACCAAGCGGTTTGGCAAGCACCATTGCGGCATTGGTGGCGAAATCCCCGTGCGCGGGATCGCGCGGCGCTTCCACGACGACGCGCGACAAGTCAGGTGCAACTCCATTTGAATCTTTCAGATCAATTTCCTGGAGAGCTTTTTTGACACGCTGCGTGAAGTCCGCAAAGATATTCATGGAACACCGATCAGGTTTCGTCTTTCAAACACAAAGCCCCCGCGCGCTGCGAAGGATTGTCCTCCCGCGCCACAGGGCTTTGGGCCATGCGCCTACCCCAAATCGGGGGTGTCGTCAAACAATCTGCGATGTTCCTCGATCGCATAGCGGTCCGTCATTCCGGCGATGTAGTCGCAGACCCGTCTCGCGACACCGTTTCCGCTCAGCGTTTCAAGCCCTGTGTTCCAGGGAGACGGCATCCGGCCGGGCTCTTCCAAGAACTTGCGGAACAGATCCTTGACCACGCGCGCGACAAGCCGTCTGACCGCCAGAACGTCCTCGTGCCGGTAGACCCGGGCGAACAGGAAGCGTTTCACCTCCTTTTCCGCCGCCGCCATGGTTGAGGAAAACCCGACCAGGCAGCGGTCCGCCGCCCGAATGTCTTCCACACTCGAGGGATTGAGTTCGGCGAGGTTCCGGATCGCCTCGCGAATGACATCTTCCACCATCCGCGTGATCGACCGGCGGACGATCTCGTGAATCCGCCGGCTTTCTTCCAGGCCCGGATATTTGCCGTCGACCTCGGCCAGGATATCGGCCAGGAACGGGACATCGCGCATGTCTTCTATGGCAAACAGATTGGCGCGCAGGCCATCGTCCAGATCGTGCGCGTCATAGGCGATATCGTCGGCGATCGCCGCGGCCTGGGCTTCCGCGCTCGGCCAGGTGTCCAGAAGCAGATCCTGTTTCGTGGCATATTCCCTGATGGCGAACGGCAATTCGGAGTTCCTGAACTTCCCGAGCGGCGCGCCATCGGGTCCGATCAGCGGTCCGTTGTGCTTGACCAGTCCTTCCAGCGTTTCCCAAGCCAGGTTGAGCCCATCGAATTCCGCGTAACGCTGTTCCAGATGCGTGACCACCCGGAGCGACTGGGCATTGTGATCGAAGCCGCCATAGGGCGCCATGCATTCGTGCATGACGTCTTCGCCTTCGTGGCCAAAGGGTGTGTGTCCGAGATCGTGCGAGAGTGCGAGGCTTTCAGCCAGATCTTCATCGAGACGCAGCGCGCGCGCCAGCGAGCGGGCAATCTGGGACACCTCGATGGTGTGGGTCAGCCGGGTCCGGAAGTGATCGCCCTCGTGATAGACGAACACCTGGGTCTTGTGCTTCAGTCGCCGGAAGGCGGAGGAATGGATGATCCGGTCGCGGTCGCGCTGGAACGGCGTGCGGGTCGGGCTTTCCGGTTCCGGGAAAAGCCTGCCCCGGCTTTTCATGGGATTGACCGCATAAACGGCGCGGGATTGCGCTCCGAACCCGATTTCCGACGTCATCTGCTTCCAGCCTTCGCTCACAGCGGGCCCCCATGCCTAACTTCTATTCATTCGCCCCACCGCGCATTGACTGCGGCGGCTTCGAAACATACTTATCTGAACAAATCAGGTTTAACGCTCTTGAAAGTCGAAAAGAGCAAAGCGAGTCGGTAGACCATGACCGAAACACTTGAAAATCGAGTAACAGTCAGCGAGCGCGCTGCCAAGCAGATCGCTGCCATATTGTCAAAAGAACCGAGCGGCAGCATGCTGCGCGTCAGCGTCGAGGGCGGCGGCTGTTCCGGGCTGCAGTACAAATACGACGTGGTCGGCAACAGCGAGGACGACGATCTGGTGATCGAAAAACCGGGCGCCACCGTGCTGATCGATTCGGTATCCCTGCAATATATGGGTGGCTCGGAGATCGATTTCGTCGACGATTTGATCGGACAGGCGTTCAAGATCAACAATCCGAACGCGACCGCGGGCTGCGGCTGCGGGACCAGCTTCACCGTCTGACCGGGCCGGCACCGGTCTTCAATCGGCCGGTCGCTCCGGCACCTTCTGCATGTGAGGCTTCCATGAAAATCGCGACCTGGAATATCAACGGCGTCAAGGCCCGGATCGATGTGGTGCTGGAGTGGCTGAAGGAAGCCTCGCCGGATGTCGCCTGCCTGCAGGAAATCAAATCCATTGACGAGAATTTTCCCCACCAGCCCTTCGAGGATCTTGGCTACAACGTCGAAACCCACGGACAAAAGGGGTTCAACGGGGTCGCGCTTCTGTCGAAATCGCCGCTGGAGGACGTTCAGCGCGGTCTGCCCGGCAATGACGGCGACGAACAGGCCCGCTACATCGAGGCGAGCGTTTCCACCGAGACCGGCGCTGTCCGCTTCGGCTGCCTTTATCTTCCCAACGGCAATCCGCTCGGATCGGAGAAATTCCCCTACAAGCTGGAGTGGATGGACCGGCTGATCGCGCATGCGGAAAAGCGCCTGCGCGAGGAAATGCCTTTCCTGCTGCTCGGCGACTACAACGTCATTCCCGATCCGATCGACGCGAAGAACCCGGAAAACTGGCTCGAAGATGCGCTCTTCCAGCCCGAAAGCCGCCAGAAATTCAGGGCGCTCACCAATCTCGGACTGACCGAAGCCGTCCGCTCCTGCACCGAGGCTGCGGAAACCTATACTTTCTGGGATTATCAGGCGGGCGCCTGGCAAAAGAACAACGGTATCCGTATCGATCACATTCTCATGTCGGCCCAGGCAACCGACCGTTTCTCGGGATGCGGCATCGACAAACATATTCGCGGCTGGGAAAAACCCTCCGACCACGTCCCCGTCTGGGTGCAGCTCGCGGCCTGAACGCAGCCGATCTTCACGACCGCCGCCTGCCTGCCACAGGCCTCGCCTCCCGAGGTCTACCGCTAGGGAAGATTTACGTGCACGGAATATGGACTTGCAGTCGTCCTGTGCCATGGTAATCTTTGACGGTCATGGGGGTAACGGCAAACCGCACCACGTCCGCACCGGCGACAAGCGGACATAGCCTGACGGCACCTTTCAAATGTGCCGGCACCCGGGTTCTTGTCTCGACGGTGCGCCTTCTCTCCGGTCTTGCGATCGTTTCGGCGCTGGGTTTCAGCAGCGTGGCCAGCGCGCAGAATGTCTCCTGCACATGCCGTTACAAGGGAGAGAAATACAGTGTGGGCGATTCCGTCTGCCTCAAAAGCCCGAACGGTCTGCGCATGGCGACCTGTTCGATGGTGCTGAACAACACGTCCTGGCAATTCAGCAACGCCCCCTGCCCCTTGACCAGCCTGGAGCGGGGCGGCGGCAAACCGGATATCGAAAACATGACCCCGGTCGTGCCTGGCAAGGCCTCCTGACGGAAGACCGTGTCCGGAATGCCGGCACATCTGCCCGCCACGGAGCCTCTCACAAGCCCCGCCCTCGGATCGTCTTCCGAAGCGAAAATCCGTCTTATTGAGTAGGCATCTGCTGGGCGGTCAGCATGTCCGGACGGTTCTGCTGCAGCCAGCCGTCGGCCAGCGACCGGGCCATTTGCCGGACCGGTTCCGGGGATACGGCGAAATACTGTTCGTGCATCGCGCCAATCCAGCTCGCATCCGTCCCGGTTGCCTGTTCGCGTGCAACGGTCATCCACATCAGGCCGCGCGCCTTTTTCTTGTCGGACGTGCCAAGGGCGTAGAGCGTTTCACCCAGCCGTGCCTGAGCACCGACATGGCCCTTGAGAGCGGCGAGGTTGTACCAGCGGACGGCCATGCGGCTGTTCGTGTCCTGATACATCCGGCCGAGTTCGTACTGGGCGTCCGCATCGCCGAAATAGGAGGCTGCGTGAGTAAAAATCTGCCGGGCACGCGCCTCGTTTTGCGGCACGGATCCTTCGATACCGTTCAGGTAATAGGCGCCGAGTGCCACGAAGGCGCTGGAAACGAAAGGCGCGTCCGGCGCATCCGGCCGGTCGTCGCCGTGCTCGCGCACGATCTGGCTGTAATACTCGAACGCCTTCAGGTCGTCTTCCTGAACGCCGTCGCCCTTGGCATACATTTCGCCAAGCTTCCAGGCGGCCATGGGCTGACCGTTTTCCGCTGCGTATTGCAGGGAATTGAGGGCAGCCGTCTTGTCGCCGGAGTAATACTGGCGCGCGCCGGCTCTGAGCGCTTCCATCGGCGACAGATCCGTGGGCGCGATCGCCCGGGCAGGTGCGGGCTGCCCGTCAAACGCCACGGCGGGGGCTGCGGCGGCGGCAACAAATACCATCATGCCGAGCGCAGTTCCTGCCTTCAAAAGGCTATGACGCATTGAGCTGTGTTTTTGCATCCCGGTCACACTATTACCCATCGGCAATGGCTCACCATTCCGACGGATGATCTTTCCGATCTCGTTCGTTGTCCGCGCGAAGCGCATTTTTATCTCTTCAACCTGCTAAGCCCGGCCCAGACAGGTCTCTTTTCCTGTACGGCCAAGAGTGGCCGATCATTTCGGCCTAAGTTGGGCCACAACGCGCCCAAATGAGACCATTTGTTGAATATCCTTAAGCCCGACCCGGGAGGTTGCACCTGACGGCTGCAACCGGTGTCCCGATCTGACATTACCCCAACGGTTGAAGATCAAACATGGCCGAACATAGGCAGCAGCTTCTTTCAGAGGGTTCCGGTACGACTCTGTCAGCGAGTGTTGCGGAATTGGCACATTTTGCGCCTTGTCTCCTCTCCTTCAGGGATCAGTTATTGGATCACGGCCGGGTTGATGATGTGTTTCCAGAACGGAATTTGTTCCTGCGGCTGTTGAAAACGGGGGCTTTTGGCCAAAATCCTTTGCCGTTCTATGTTTGTCCTTCAAACTGGAACCCGATTCGGTGTAGGTAACGGCGCTGAACTTCGGGAAATCACTGTCCAGGACCCATCAGGCGATACGGAATGAGCGCAAAAGACGATTTATTTGCAGGCAATGCGGCGGTCTCAACGCCTCTGACACAAGACAATCCCGCCCCCGCGCCGCAAAAAACGCGTCCGGTCGCCGCCGTTCCCGTTTCGGAAGACTACTCCGCAGCGGATATCGAGGTCCTGGAAGGCCTGGAGCCGGTCCGACGACGTCCGGGCATGTATATCGGCGGCACGGACGAAAAGGCGCTGCACCATCTGTTCGCCGAAGTCATCGACAACTCCATGGACGAGGCGGTCGCCGGGCACGCCACCTGGATCGACGTGACCCTGTCTGCCGACGGTTTTCTGACCATCACAGATAACGGCCGGGGCATCCCGGTCGATCCTCATCCCAAGTTCAAGGACAAATCCGCGCTCGAAGTCATCATGACGACGCTGCATGCCGGCGGGAAATTCGACAGCAAGGTCTATGAAACCTCCGGTGGCCTGCACGGCGTCGGCGTGTCGGTGGTCAACGCGCTGTCGGAAGAGCTCGTCGTCGAGGTCGCGCGAAGCCGCAAGCTCTACCGGCAGGTCTTCCGCCGCGGGCATCCTCAGGGACCGCTGGAACTGGTGGGCGATACGCAGAACCGCCGCGGCACGCAGGTGCGCTTCAAGCCGGACGAGCAGATCTTCGGCAAAGGCGCGAAGTTCCAGCCTGCCCGCCTTCTGAAAATGGCCCGCTCCAAGGCCTATCTCTTCGGCGGCGTCGAAATCCGCTGGCACTGCGAGCCGAGCCTGCTCTCGGAGAAGGACGAGACACCGGCAGAAGCCGTCTTCCATTTCCCCGGCGGCCTGAAGGACTTTCTGCACGAACGGCTGACCAAGGAACGCCGTGTGGTCGAGGAGGTGTTCGCCGGACGCACCGACAATGCGGGCAAGCACGGATCGGTGGAATGGGCGGTGACCTGGTTTGCCGGCGACGGCTTCGTCAATTCCTACTGCAACACCGTGCCGACCCCTGAGGGCGGTACCCACGAGGCCGGCTTCCGCTATGCACTGCTGCGCGGCCTTAAGGCCTATGGCGAACTGACCAGCAACAAGAAGGCGGCCATTATCACCGGCGACGACGTCATGACGTCGGCCGGCGGCATGCTGTCCGTCTTCATCCGGGAGCCGGAATTCGTCGGCCAGACGAAGGACAAGCTTGCGACCAACGAGGCGACCCGGATCACCGAAACCGCGGTGCGCGACGCGTTCGACCACTGGCTGACGGCATCTCCCAACCAGGCCAACAGGCTCCTGGAATGGGTGATCGACCGCGCCGAGGAACGTCTGCGGCGCAGGCAGGAGAAGGATGTCGCGCGCAAGACCGCAGTCCGCAAGCTGCGCCTGCCCGGGAAACTCGCCGATTGCTCCGCCAATCAGTCAGACGGCACGGAACTCTTCATCGTCGAGGGGGATTCGGCCGGCGGCTCCGCCAAACAGGCCCGCAACCGCGCCAACCAGGCCGTTCTCCCCTTGCGCGGCAAGATCCTCAACGTCGCCAATGCCGGTCGCGACAAGCTCGTGGCCAACCAGCAACTGGCGGACCTCATTCAGGCACTGGGATGCGGCACGCGGACCCATTACAGGGAAACGGACCTGCGCTACGAGAAGATCGTCATCATGACCGATGCCGACGTCGACGGCGCCCACATCGCATCACTTTTGATTACCTTCTTTTACCGCGAAATGCCCGAGCTCATCCGTGGCGGGCACCTTTATCTTGCGGTTCCGCCCCTTTACCGGCTCAGCCAGGGCGGCAAGACGCTCTACGCACGTGACGATGCGCATAAAGACGAGTTGCTGGAAACCGCGTTCAAGGGTAAGGCAAAGGTTGAAATCGGCCGTTTCAAGGGTCTCGGGGAGATGTTGCCGGCCCAGCTGAAGGAAACGACAATGGATCCGTCCAAGCGCTCGCTTCTGAAAGTCGATGTCGACGAAACCGATATCGGTGAAACGAACGATACGGTTGAACGGTTGATGGGCAACAAACCGGAAGCCCGTTTCCAGTTCATCCAGGAGAACGCCGAATTTGCGGATGATCTTGATATCTAACCGCAAAAATGGGAAAGTTGTTTGCTAATTAAGGCCCCGGGCGCGCGACGAGAGCACTTGATCTTCAGCTCTTTGCCCGGAACCGCTGCCGGACAAGTATTATGTTAGACCGGGTTTATACAATTTTCGACAGACGGCGCCGTCCGCTGCGCAATCACGTCTATCTTGCGTTTCCCGATTACGACATCGCCTTCGCCCGGATCGCAGAGCCGGCGTTCCATGCCCTTGCACCGATCCTTCATCGCCTTGCCGGCAACGATCCCATTGCGTTGACCCACGGACAGTCCGATTCCGCCTCGCATTCCGACCGGTTCCTGTTTCACGGCAATGTGGAACTGCTCACCGCGCGCGAACTGAAACGGCGTCATCCGGACATGAAAATCGCTGCCTGGCTGCAGGATCCCCTGCACCGCCTCGCCTATTGCTATGAAAAGATCATCCTGAACGACACGCCGCTGCCCTCCTATTATCAGGAGCGGTATTTCGACAAGGCGATGACGCCTCAGGATTTCGTCTCCCACGTCGCTTCGATTTCCGATCTTGAGGCGGATAATCTTTTTCGCAGTCAGTCCGCCGCGCTGACTTACAAGGGAGCGCTCACGGCGGATCTCATTCTGCTCCTGGAGCATTTCGACCAGTCGCTGGATACTTTCCTTTCCGCCAGCTCGCTGAACTTCCGGCCATCCCCCTCGTTCACCTACCGGGCTCTGGACTATGTCTCCCCGAGCACCCTGCACGCCTTCGGCGACGAAAGCCTGAGCCAGAAGCTGCGCCGCCGTTACCGGGCCGATTATGAATTGTTCTATACGCAGGCAGCTATCCCTGCGTAACCGCGACCCGTCATAATTCCAGACTTTTGCCGGGTTTGAACCGCTAGGTAGCAGATTTGCACGCCTGCACCCTGGTTCGAAAACCAGTATCGGGTACTGGTCCCAGTTGCCGATTTCATGCAATGCGGGCCTCAGTATTAACTGAGATGGCAAAACTTACGCAGAAATACTCGATTTTCTTTACATTTTGCCACATCGGCGCATTGACACCTGAGCGCATGAATGTAGGGTGTGCGCAGTTTGGCACCGTCGGTTCCCACGGCGCCATCGAAATACAATCACGACATCCGAAATAACATATGGGCAAAGCGCTCCATGGCATTTGATACTCTCGGTCTTAGCGAGAAGGTCCTCGCTGCAGTAGAAGCAGCTGGTTATAAAGAACCCACGGCAATCCAGTCGGGCGCGATCCCGCAGGTTCTGGAACGGCGGGACGTGCTCGGCATTGCGCAGACGGGCACGGGCAAAACCGCAAGTTTCACGCTGCCGATGCTGACCCTTCTCGAAAAAGGCCGGGCCCGGGCCCGAATGCCGCGCACGCTCATTCTCGAACCGACCCGCGAACTCGCGGCCCAGGTCGAAGAGAATTTCGAAAAATACGGCACGAACCACAAGCTGAACGTCGCCCTGCTCATCGGCGGGGTTTCCTTTGCCGAGCAGGACAAGAAGCTCGACCGCGGCACGGACGTTCTGATCGCGACGCCGGGACGACTGCTCGATCATTTCGAGCGTGGCAAACTGCTTCTTCAAGGGGTTGAGATCCTGGTGATCGACGAAGCCGACCGCATGCTGGACATGGGCTTCATTCCGGACATCGAGCGTATTTGCAAGCTGATCCCCTTCACGCGCCAGACCCTGTTCTTTTCGGCAACCATGCCGCCCGAGATCCAGCGCCTGACGGAAACCTTCCTGCAGAATCCCGCCCGGATCGAAGTCGCGCCGACGTCCTCGACGGCGGAAAACGTGACCCAGCTGCTCAAGGCTTCGCCGTCGAAGGATTACGAAAAGCGCGCCGCGCTGCGCGACCTGCTCGAAGGCGCCGAAGAGCTGAAGAACGCCATCGTCTTCTGCAACCGCAAACGGGACGTCACGACCCTGTTCCGCTCCCTGGAGCGCCACGAATACAATGTCGGCACTCTTCATGGCGACATGGATCAGCGCACGCGCATGACGATGCTCGACAATTTCCGCAAGGGAAATATCACGCTGCTGGTTGCCAGCGATGTCGCCGCGCGCGGCTTGGACATTCCGGAAGTCAGCCACGTATTCAACTACGATGTCCCGATCAACGCTGAGGACTATGTTCACCGGATCGGACGGACCGGCCGTGCGGGCAGGTCGGGAACCGCCTACACGCTGGTGACCGAGGACGATCAGAAAAACCTGGTCGCGATCGAGACGCTGATCAACAAGTCGATCGACTGGCTGGGTGACGCCATCGACTTCGAAGCCGCGGCCAAGGAGCGCAAGGCCCGGCGGAAAACCGGAAAGACGGCAAAGAACGCCAAGTCCAGCAACGACAACGACGCCGATCAGGGCAAGGCCGCATCCCGGCGCCGGTCGCCGTCCAGGTCCCGTTCAACCCCTGAAGCCGATAACGAGGAGCAGGCGGATAATCTGATGCCGATTCCGGTCCAGGAACTGACCAAGTCTCCCGACGGCAGGAAATCCAGAAACGAGAAGCTGGAACCGGCGTTCAGCCAGGGTGTTCATATCCCGGCTTTCCTTCTACGCGAACCCCGTCCCAAAAAAGCCTCGTAACCGAAAATTCCCTAAAGGAATCGATCCAGATTTAACGGCTCCTTAAACGTTCCGTCAGAGGTTAAACCTAAATCTTGCGCCCGTGTGGGGCGGGTCTCGCAAGGCTTAGGTGAGAGTAACTTGATGCCGGATTCAGACGATCACAAGCGGACCATCGGTTACGGTGCGTCCGCTATCAATTACATCAAGAAAAACGTATTGCCGGCTTATCCGCGTTGCTATGAGCTCTGGTACACCTATTCTGCCGGCTACAATCAGGGCCTGAACCGGGCCGTCAATGAAACCATCAAGGCCAACGGCCGGGTCAGCACCGACGAAATGCTGACGCTTTACGGCCGTTTTCTGTCCCCCACGCGCCTCGGCGACCGTCTGGACGAGGTCGGCAGCAAGGTTTCCAGGGAGGTCGAGGAACTGGTGGATTCGCTCAAGCTGAGCGCCGACGTGACCTCCGACTACGGCACCGCGCTGGAACAGGCCGGCGAGAAGATCAAATCCATCAGCGATCCGCAAAAGCTGCAGAACTATGTCACGCATCTGGTGAAGTCGACCCAGAGCGCCGTCGCGTCCAACCGCAAGCTCGAGTCCCAGCTTCTGGAATCGAAGAAGCACATCGAAAACCTTCAGTCTTCCCTTGAGGCGATCCGTTACGAATCCCTGACGGACGAACTGACGACGCTGAGCAACCGCAAGCATTTCGAGAACTCGATCGAGCGGGTGATCGAACAGGCCAAGGAAAGCGGCCGCAGCTTTGCGCTGCTGATGACCGATATCGATCACTTCAAGAATTTCAACGATACCTACGGCCACCAGACCGGAGATCAGGTCCTGCGTCTGGTCGCGCTTGCCGTGAAACAGAATATCAAGGCACAGGATATCGCCTGCCGTTACGGCGGCGAGGAATTCGCGATCATCCTTCCGCAGGAACAGCTCGAAAACGCCGCAGAACTCGGAGAGCGGATCCGCTCGGCCGTCATGTCCAAAGAACTGGTGAAACGCTCCACCGGCGAAAACCTTGGCCGGGTTTCGATTTCCGTCGGCGTTGCGACCTATCACAAGGCGGATACGGTGCACTCCATCGTCTCGCGGGCCGACGAGGCGCTCTATGCCGCGAAAAACGCAGGCCGCAATCTGGTCAGGACCGAAAAGGATCTCCCGGAATCGGTGGATCAGTTCGACGTTGCATAATCCGGCACACCATACCGGCAATCGATTTCAATAAGGCCCTTGATTCCGACCTGCCGTCTCAGGCCTTGGCGGTGAGACCCATCTGCCAGAAATCGCATTCCAGCCGGCAGGCTTTTTCGAAGAGCGACAGAACGCGCGGATAGCGGTGCTCGGTGAGGACCTGCTCCGCGGTCCGGTCCAGCCAGGCCGAAAATCCTCTGGCCAGCTCCTGATAGGCATCGTCCGCATATTCCCGGATCCAGCGCCGGTAGGGATTGCGCTCGTGATCCGCGCCGTCCGCCTGCAGCGCAGTGCCTATTTCTGCATAGCCGACGATACAGGGCGCAAGGGCGACCTGGAGGTCCAGGAGGTCACCTGACATGCCTGCATCCAGCACGAAGCGCGTGTAGGCCATCGTCGGCGTGTCCTCGGGAGCGGTTTCGATCGCTTCCCTGGGCATGCCCCAACTGCCGCACAGCTCGACATGCAGGTCGAGCTCGACATCCAGGATGGCTTTCACGCCCTCCAGCGACTGGCGCATATCCGCAACGTCCGGGCTCTTGTAGACGCCGAGCGCATAGGCACGGGCGAACTGGATCAGAAACAGGTAATCCTGAACGAGATAGTGCTTGAAACAATCGAGTGGCAGGGAGCCGTCACCGAGCTGCCTGACAAATACGTGGCGGGTATAATCGGACCATTGCGGTGCCGCGTCGGCTTTCAGCCGTTCGAACAGGGTCATGAAATCCATATGCGGAAACTGGACTTAAGCCCAGAAAGGGTCACTGGACAGGATCACTGGGCGACGGCGTCCATATCGGCGGCCTGCAGCGTCACGGACTCACCGCAGCCACAGGCGGACACTTCGTTCGGGTTCTTGAATACGAAGCCGGAGCGGAATTTCGTCATCTCGAAATCCATCTCGGTGCCGAGCAGAAAGAGGACCGCGGAAGGGTCGACAAAAAGCTTCGCACCCTTATCCTCGATCACGTCGTCGCCGGCTTCGGGCTTCTCCACCATCTCCATGGTGTATTCCATGCCGGCGCAGCCGCCCGTCTTGATCCCGAGGCGCAGACCGGCCGCGTTCTTGTCGGAGTTTTCGACAAGCTCCCTGACCCGCTCTGCGGCGGCATCGGTCAAGGTCATAACCTGGAATTTTGCGGAAGCCATATCGTCCTCATTCAGTTCCGGTGTCTGAAACCTGATATAGGGTTTCAGCTTAAAGGAAAAAAGGTTGCCAACTCAATACCAGTTGAGCGCGACCTTGGCTTCGTCGGACATCCGGTCCGGCGACCAGGGCGGATCGAACACCATATCGACATTGACGGGACCGACGCCGGTCACTGCCGAGACGGCATTTTCCACCCAGCCCGGCATCTCGCCAGCCACCGGACAGCCGGGCGCCGTCAGCGTCATGTCGATATTGATGGACCGGTCGTCCTCGATGTCGACCTTGTAGATCAGGCCCAGCTCGTAAATGTCGCAGGGGATCTCCGGATCGTAGACCGTCTTCAGGGCACCGATAATATCGGTCGTGAGCCGGTCCAGTTCTTCCGCGGGGATGGCGCTCTGGGCCGAGACTTCCGTCTGCAGCTCTTCGCCGTCCGCATTGGTGTCGATCGTGGTAGCGTTTTCCATACTGGGTCCGTCCTTACCCGAAAAAACTCTGTGCCTTCAGCAGGGCCTCGTAAAGCGCGTCGACTTCCGCACGGGTGTTATAAAGCCCGAAACTTGCCCGACATGTAGAGGTCACCCCGTATCTTGCCAAGAGCGGCTGTGCGCAATGGGTGCCGGCACGCACCGCGACCCCTGCCCTGTCGATGATCGTCGCCACGTCATGGGCATGGGCACCCTGGATCTCGAAGGACACGATCGCGCCCTTCCCCGGCGCTTCGCCGAAGATCCTGAGCGAATTGATTTCCTTCAGCTTCTTGTGCGCGTAGTCCTTCAGATCCGCCTCGTGACGGGCGATGTTTTCCCGGCCGAGCGCATCCATATAGTCCAGCGCGGCTCCCAGGCCGATCGCCTGGACAATCGGCGGCGTGCCCGCTTCGAAACGGTGCGGCGGATCGTTGTAGGTGACCATGTCCTCGGTAACGTCCAGGATCATTTCACCGCCGCCGTTGAACGGCCGCAACGCCTTCAAACGCTCGGGCTTGCCCCAGAGTACGCCGATACCCGACGGTCCGTAGACCTTGTGGCCGGTGAAGACGTAATAGTCGCAATCGATGTCCTGCACGTCGACCGGCAGGTGAACCGCCGCCTGGCTGCCGTCGACAAGCACCGGGATGCCGCGCTCATGCGCGATCCGGCAGACCTCCTTGACCGGAACCACCGTACCCAGAACGTTGGACATGTGAGTGATGGCGACCAGCCTGGTCTTGTCGCTGAGCGCATCTGAGAAAGCATCGAGATCGAAGGATCCGTCTTCCCGGACATAGACCCATTTCAACTTCGCGCCGTGGCGCTCGCGGTGGAAGTGCCAGGGAACGATGTTGGAATGGTGCTCCATGATGGAGAGCACGATTTCGCCGCCATCCGCGAAGAAGCTGCCGCCGAGACCGTAGGAGACCAGGTTGATCGCTTCCGTCGTCGACTTGGTAAAGACGACGTCGTCGACGGATCGTGCGTTCAGGAAGCGGCGCACCTTCTCGCGCGCGGCTTCGTAGTTGTCCGTCGCGGTGTTGGACAGGAAATGCAGGCCGCGGTGAACGTTGGCATATTCGTGCGAATAGGCGTTGGTCACAGCGTCGATGACGGCCCGGGGCTTCTGCGCCGAAGCCCCGTTGTCGAGATAGACCAGCGGTTTGCCATAGACTTCCCGGGCAAGGATCGGGAAATCCTTGCGGATCGCCTCGACGTCGTAGCCCGATGCCTGAGATGTCTCTTCCATGGTTGCGACCGTCATCCGGTACCGCTCCTTGTTTCCAGACGTGTCGGTTCTCTGGCCTCAGTGACCGGCGAGCCAGTCGCGCACACGGGCTTCCAGGCCTTCGGTCACGTCGTCCTCGCCATATTCCTCGATGGCTTCGGAAAGGAAAGCCAGGACAAGCAGCGTTCTGGCTTCGTCTTCCGGAATGCCCCTGGCCTTCAGATAGAAGAGCAGATCCTCGTCGATCTGCCCGCTGGTCGCGCCGTGCGCGCAGATGACGTCATCTGCAAAGATTTCCAGCTCCGGCTTGTTGGCCATTTCCGCGTCCTCGGAGAGGAGCAGCGCCTGGGTCATCATCTCGCCGTCGGTCTTCTGCGCATGCGGGGCGACATTGATGCGGCCCTGATAGACGCCCTTCGCGTGCCCGTCGAGCACCGTCTTGAAGAATTCGCGGCTGTTGCAGTGAGGAACGGTATGGTCGACGATCAGCGTCTGATCCGCCAGGTCCTGCCCTCCTGCCATGGTGACGCCAAAGATCTTTGCGTCGGAATTCTCACCGGTGAAATTGACGAATTGCTGGTTGCGCGCAAAACGCGGGCCGGCCATGAAACCTAGCGACTTCAAGTTGGCATCGGCGCCAAGCGTCGCGATGGTGGTGAAGAGACGGGCCGCGTCCGACTTGCCGACGATCAGTCTTGTGGTGGCGAGCGAAGCGCCGTCGGCCAGGTCATAATCGAATACCGTGTTGAGTTCGCCTTCACCCGTATCGCCGACAAAGGTTTCCAGCAACCGGAGCTTTGCGCCCTTGCCGAGGGAAATCCTGTTCCGGCTGACCTGGGCACCGGTCGAGGCCGCCACCTGGATCAGTTCGACCGGCCTGGAGACCTCCGCGCCGTCCTTGACCCGGACGATCACGCCGCCCTGCACGAAGGCCGTGTTGAGGGTCAGAATACCGTCGTTCGGTCCGGATTTCGGCGAAGCGAGCAACTGGGCTCCGTTTTCGCCGGCAAGTTCCGCGCTCATGGCAGACAGGGTCACGCCTTCGGCGGACAGGGCCTCAACGTCGGAGAACTCGGCAAGAAAAGCGCCGTTCGAGACGACGATCCTGTAGCGCTCGAGGCCGCCGAGCGTGTCCTGGCTGTCGAGCAGCGTTTTCGCGGTGCCTGCATCGGCCGCCGCTGCCAAGGGTGCCGCCAATTTCATGAAGGCGCGCAGGTCGGAATATTTGTATTCCTCGACGCGCCGGTGCGGCAGACCCCTGTCGCGGATCTGTCCGGCCGCCGCTTCCCTCAGCGCGGTCACGGCAACGGAGCCGGGCAGGCCGTCCCTGGCGGCTTCGAAGCGGTCCATCAGATCGCTTTCCGCCTGCGTGTGTTTGATGGGTGCGCTAGCGTTCATATCGCGTTGATCCCTCAAGCCGCCGCGTCGACATAATCGGCATAGCCGTTCTTTTCGAGCTCAAGCGCGAGCTCCTTGCCGCCGGTCTTGACGATCCGCCCCTTGGACAGGACGTGAACGACATCCGGCACGATATGGTCGAGAAGCCGCTGATAGTGGGTGATGACAACCATCGCCCGCTCGGGTGAGCGGAGCTTGTTGACACCTTCCGAGACAATACGCAGGGCGTCGATGTCGAGACCGGAATCGGTCTCGTCGAGAACGCAGAGCTTCGGCTCCAGCAGGGACATCTGCAGGATTTCCGCGCGCTTCTTCTCGCCGCCGGAAAAGCCGACATTGAGCGGACGCTTCAGCATGTCCATGGAAACGTTCAGGTGGCTCGCCTCTTCGCGGACCTTCTTCATGAAGTCGGGAATGGAGAGCGGCTCCTCGCCACGCGCCTTGCGCTGCGCGTTCATGGCCGTCTTCAGGAATTCCATGGTGGCGACGCCGGGAATTTCGATCGGATACTGGAATGCCAGGAACAGGCCGGCGGCAGCGCGCTCGTCCGCTTCCATGTCCAGCATGTTGCGGCCGTTGAAGAGGATTTCCCCTTCGGTGACCTCATAGTCGTCCTTGCCGGCCAGAACGTAGGACAGCGTCGACTTGCCGGAGCCGTTCGGCCCCATGATGGCGTGCACTTCGCCCGCATTGACGGTCAGGTCGACGCCGCGCAGGATTTCCGTCTCGTCTTCAGCGATGCGCGCGTGCAGGTTCTTGATCTCAAGCATCGAGATGCCTCTTCCTATTCATCTTCTTTCGGTCCGGCGTCTTCGCCGTCCCAGTAATCCAGTGTCATGCCTGTTCGACCGAGGAAGCGAACGCCTCCGCTCATGGTCGACCAGTCGAAGCGGCTTATGACCGCAAATTTTTCCGAATCCGGATATTCAACGACTTCCGTCTCCGCCATCGTCGACAGTCCAAGATATTTCAACGGCTTCGAGCCGGTATTCTCAATCTGATGAGCGGTTTCCGGACCGCCGGTCGGCGCGGCACAGACATCGCCCGTCCGCACCGGATAGCTTTCTTCACCGAGCCGGTAGGTTCCCTCCCCTTCCAGAACGACGAACAACTCGTGAATCTGGTGATGGGCATGGCGCGGAAAGGCTTTCTTTCCAGGCTGAACCACATGCAGCATGCAACCGATCCCGGTCGAGCCGATCATCTGGCCAAAGGAACCGATCTCCGCCTCGAACGCGGCGCCGTTGCCGCGCTTCATCAGGGGCACATCGTCCAGATTGATGACCGGTTTTGTCGTCATCAGCCAACAGACCCTTCGAGAGAAATCGAAATCAGCTTCTGCGCCTCAACGGCGAATTCCATCGGCAGCTGCTGGATGACGTCCTTGACGAAGCCGTTGACGATCAGCGCCACGGCTTCTTCCTCAGACAGGCCGCGCTGCAGACAATAGAACATCTGGTCGTCCGAAATCTTCGAGGTGGTCGCCTCGTGCTCGAACTGGGCCGATGCGTTCTTGCTCTCGATATAGGGCACGGTATGCGCGCCGCAGTCCTGACCGATCAGGAGCGAGTCGCACTGAGTGAAGTTGCGCGCGTTGGAGGCTTTCCGATGCGCGGAAACAAGACCCCGGTAGGTGTTCTGCGACTTGCCCGCCGAAATGCCCTTGGAGATGATCCGACTGGAGGAATTCTTGCCCAGGTGGATCATCTTGGTGCCGCTGTCGACCTGCTGGTAGCCGTTGGAGACCGCGATCGAATAGAACTCGCCGCGGGAATTCTCGCCGCGCAGGATGCAGGACGGGTATTTCCAGGTGATCGCCGACCCGGTTTCCACCTGGGTCCAGGAGATCTTGGAATTCCTGCCGCGGCAATCGCCGCGCTTGGTGACGAAGTTGTAGATACCGCCCTTGCCATCCTTGTCGCCCGGGAACCAGTTCTGAACGGTGGAATACTTGATCTCCGCATCGTCCAGGGCAATCAGTTCGACGACGGCGGCGTGAAGCTGGTTCTCGTCGCGCTGCGGCGCCGTGCAACCTTCCAGATAGGAGACATAGGCCCCTTTGTCGGCGATGATCAGCGTACGTTCGAACTGACCGGTGTTCTGTTCGTTGATGCGGAAATAGGTCGACAGTTCCATCGGGCAACGCACGCCTTCCGGCACATAGACGAAAGACCCGTCGGAAAAGACCGCGGAATTCAGCGTGGCATAGAAGTTGTCGCTGACCGGGACGACGGAACCGAGATATTTCTTCACCAGATCCGGATATTCGCGCAGCGCCTCGGAAATGGAGCAGAAGATGACACCGGCCTTCTTCAGCTCTTCCTTGAAGGTGGTCACGACGGAAACGGAATCGAACACCGCGTCGACGGCGACCCGGTTCTTCGGCTCTACGCCCGCCAGGATTTCCTGCTCGCGCAGCGGAATGCCGAGCTTTTCGTAGGTTGCCAGCAGTTCCGGGTCGACCTCGTCGAGGCTTTTCGGGCCTTCGACGGATTTCGGCGCCGCCCAGTAATAGAGTTCGTCAAAATCGATCTTCGGATAGGAGACGCGCGCCCAGTCCGGCTCTTCCATCTGCTTGAAACGGCGTAGGGCGTCCAGGCGCCACTCCGTCATCCATTCCGGTTCATTCTTCTTGGCCGACAGAAACCGGATGGTCTCTTCGGAGAGGCCCTTGGCTCCCCGTTCCGATTCAATGTCGGTCACAAAGCCGTATTTATACTGGTCGACATCGATGGCTTTCACCTGTTCGATGGTTTCCTGTACAGCTGGCATACTTTGCCTCCATTTAGCGGGCCCCTTTGCCCGCAACTCACGAACCCAGGCAGACAGGCAAGTCCCTGTCTGCGATTTCAAGCCAACGGCGAGCCGCCCACTCCAATCCTATGCCGCCCGGTGGCGGGCTTGCGGGTTGAGCCGGTCGACGATCTTCGGCCACAGCTCAAGCACCCTGTCGATTTCCCTGTCCGCGGTGTTCCAGCCCATGCTGATGCGCAGCGCACAGCGGGCGAGCTCTTCCGGGACGCCCATTGCCGTCAGGACATGCGATACCGACACTTTGCCGGAGGAACAGGCCGATCCGGACGAAAGGGATACGTTTTCCAGGTCGAACGCGATCAAAGCGGTTTCCGCAGGTATGCCCGGAACGGCAAAACAACAGGTGTTTGCCAGGCGTTCCGCTTCTTCGCCGAAGATGACCGTGGCTGGGCACACGGTTTTCAAACCGGTCTCGAGCTTGGCCTTCATCTCAGCGACATGGCGCGTATCCGACGATTCTTCAAGGGCAGCCTGCGCGGCAACGCCAAATCCCGCAATCGCGGCAACGTTTTCCGTACCGCCCCGGCGCCAGTTTTCCTGTCCGCCGCCGACCATCAAGGGGGACGGAACCCGCGCTGTCGAGCGTACGACAACCGCGCCGATCCCCTGCGGGCCACCGAATTTATGCGCCGACAGAGTGAGGACATCCGCCTGCCAGGCATCCATGTCGATCTTCATCCGGCCTGCGGCCTGAACCGCATCCACGTGGAAGAAATGGCCGTATTTTCCGGCAAGCGCTCCGATCTCCGCCAGGGGCTGGATGACACCGGTCTCGTTGTTCGCGGCCATTACGGAGATCAGGCCGGGTGCGGCGTCCTTCAGGGCTTCTTCCAGAGCGTCCAGCCGGACACGTCCGCCGGAATCGACCGGAATGACAACCTGATCGGCCACGGCAAACCGGCCGCCGGTCGCGACCGAAGGATGTTCGGCAGCGCTCATGAACAGCTTGCCGAGATAGACCGGCATGCCCTGATCCTGCCAGACGGGCGACAGGGCCGTCATGTTGGCTTCCGTCCCGCCGGAGGCGAAAGTGACAGCCCTGGTCCGGGCGCCGCAAAGGGCGGCAACCTTCTCGCGGGCATCCTCGATCCTCGCCCGCGCCTTCCGCCCGTGGCTGTGGACGGAGGACGCATTGCCCGCCGCGGCCATGGCGTCGATCATCACCTCCCGCACACAAGGCCGCATCAGGGCTCCTGCGTTGTGATCGAGATAGATCGGGTCGAAGCGGCGCGGCATGACACCTCGTAAGCCTGATACAGCGTTTGGTTAGGGCCGAAAATTCGCTTAAATGCCAAACACATGTTCGAAAAACTTGAAATTTTCCGCTGTGATGACGATAACACCCCCCAACCGGTCGAACCGAGTGTTGTCCGCCTTCGGGCGGGTGACGCGAACTTTCGAATAATTCTAAACAAGGTTCTAGAAACTCGGAGGCAAAGAGTCAAGTTTAGACTTACGGGAAATCACGTAGCCAGACCCTAAAAAAACCGCGCGCCTCTCCCCGCGCAACAATATGACAAGGACATAGCGCTTCATGCCTGAGGTGATCTTCAACGGTCCCGCCGGCCGGCTCGAAGGCCGGTTCCATCCCGCAAAGAAACGGAACGCTCCCATCGCTCTCGTTCTGCATTTGCATCCGCAGTTCGGCGGTACGATGAACAACCAGATTGTTTATCAGATGTACTACATGTTCGCCCGGCGCGGTTTTGCCGTTTTGCGTTTCAACTTCAGGGGGGTCGGCCGCTCTCAGGGAACTTTCGACCATGGCCAGGGCGAATTGTCCGATGCTGCGGCGGCTCTCGACTGGGTGCAGACCGTCCATACGGACGCGCGCGCCTGCTGGATCGCCGGTTTTTCCTTCGGCGCCTGGATCGGCATGCAGCTGCTTATGCGCCGCCCGGAAGTGGAAGGCTTCATCTCGGTCGCACCGCCTGCGAACCTGCACGACTTCTCCTTCCTTGCCCCCTGCCCGTCATCCGGCCTGATCATTCACGGCGACAACGACAAGGTCGTGCCGCAGAAGGACGTTCAGACGCTGGTCGACAAGCTCAAGACCCAGAAGGGCATCGTTATCGATCACGAGACCATTCCGGGCGCGAACCACTTCTTTGAAAACGACATGGACGAGCTGATCGAGCGCTGCGGCCATTATGTCGACGGCCGGCTCGGACTGACGCCCGCCGACTACGTCGACATCGACTGATTTGTCCTGCCCTTCAGGCTCGAGACTCAATCAGATCCACCACGTTATGATGGCGGCAACGGCGATTGTTGCGGCGAAGCTGCTGGCGGGCTTGTCATAACGTGTAGCGAGGCGTCGCCAATCCTTGAGTCGGCAACACATCCGTCCAATGACGTTTCCGGCTTTGCAGGCGTATTCTCCGAAGGGGCTCCTGGCGCCGCCCTCCCCCGGCTGAACTCAGCCAATCGCCTGGAGCGCCGGAAAGGTTTCCAGAAGCCAGTAGGAGAAAACCGCCATCTGGCCGGTCAGGAACATCACTCCGGTGACGACAAGCACGCCGCCCATCGCTTTTTCAACCACTCCCATATGTTTGCGGAACCGTTTCATGAAGGAAAGAAACGGCCCCGCGAACAGGGCGGCCACCAGGAACGGCAGGCCGAGCCCCAGGGCATAGGCGCTCAACAGCAGAGCCCCCTGCCCGACCGTGTCCTTGCTTCCGGCAACGAACAGGATGGCTGCGAGGATCGGCCCGACACAGGGTGTCCAGCCGAATCCGAACGCCAGTCCGATGACATAGGCGCCCAGAGGCCCCGCGGGCTTTTTGTCGACATGGACCCGGGCCTCCCGGTAAAGCAGCCCGATGCGGAACACGCCCAGGAAATGCAGTCCCATCACGATGATCGCCGCACCGGCGATATAGCCGAGATAGTCCAGATAAGTCCTGATGAACTGGCCGAGAAAGCTTGCCGTCGCTCCCAGCAGAACGAATACGGTCGAAAAGCCGAGCACAAAGACCAGAGCGCTGAAGAAAACCCTGCGCGATGCGGATTCGGCGTCCGTCTCATCGCCCGAAAGCTGCTCCAGCGAGACACCGGCAAGGAAACCCAGATAAGGCGGCACGAGGGGCAATACGCAAGGGGAGATAAAAGACAGAACGCCTGCGAGCGCGGCGCCGATAATAGTCACATCCTGGATCATCTGGTTTCCGGCGGGTTTGAATTCTGTTTCCGGAGGGTTCCGGATTGTGGGACCCTATTTCGGGCGGCTCCGGTCACAAAGACAATTGCCGCTCACCTTTTGGAGAGCGACGGTCTGACGGCGGGCCTCCGGCTATTGGGCAGGCAATAAGCCCTGTTCGCGATAAAACTTCAATGCGCCAGGATGTAGCGGCGCGGGCATCTTGTAGGAGACCATGTCCTTGACCTCAAGCCGGCTCAACGCCGGATGCAGACGCCTGAAGCTGTCGAAATACTCAAACACCGCCTTCACCAGGGTATAGACGATGTCATCCGGCATCTTGGCCGAGGTCACGAAGGTTGCGACGACACCGAAGGAGTCGACCGGTTCGGAAAGCCCGTAATATCCCGCAGGAATGCTGGCCCGCATGTAGTACGGGGTCCCGGCGAGCAATTCATCCACCGCCGTGCCGTCGATGCCGAGCACGCGGATATCGCACTGGTCCTGCGTTTCCTCGATCAGGCTGGCGGGATGCCCGATCAATTCGAAATAGGCATCGATCTGCCCCGAACAGAGCGCCTCGGCGAGTTCCGATGTCTTCAGGCTGGACACGTTCTTCTGATCGTCTTCCGTCCAGCCGAGTCCCTGGATGAGTGCCTGCCAGGACGCCGCGGATCCGGAGCCTTCGCTGCCGATATTGACCCTTGCGGATTTCAGGCCGTCAAATTCCTGGAACGGGGAATCGTCCCTCACGACGATTGTCGCGACCTCGGAATGAAGGGAGAAGACGGACCGCAAGTCCTCGAACGGACCGGCCTCCTGAAAGGCCGAGGTTCCGAAATAGGCGTGATGCTGCCAGTCGGACTGGACATAACCGAAATCGATTTCGCCGGACCGGATGCGTTCGACATTCGAGATGGACCCGAGCGTCGTTTCCACCGAACACCGGACGCCATGCTCGACCCGGCTCAGATTGACGATTTTGCAGGTCGCACCGCCTGAAGGATAGTAGACGCCGGTCACGCCCGCTGTGCCGATGGTGATGAAATGCTGTTCCTGTGCATGGGCGGACGCCAGAAAGAACGGCAAAAGGCCCAGCAACGCGACCAGGTGACGAAGGGCCGGAACGATCGGCAGCCGGTTTCCGGTCGACGGAGCTTTCCGCACAGTGAGGCGGCTTCCATTCAACAAGCATCTGGTCAAGACAACGCTCATCCCTTTTGAGCCGGATCGCGGCGGGTCGACTGACATAAGGGATAGCAAACCGGCGTCGGTTAGACCAGTTTTCCCTGACCTGATTTGGTGCCGGATTTCAGAGCCAGGTTGCCGTAACAAATGAAAGATTGGCAACGCCACGGGGAAAGCGGGTCCCTTTTAGGAGCGTGGTGGAAGGACATGCAGGGCATATTCGACGATGCGCGGCGCGGAAGGGACCCGCTTTCCCTGCGGCCCCAACGATGCCAACCGTTCATTTGTTACGGCAAGCTAGGGTCTGTGGGGAATTAGGATTTGGCCGTGGTTTGTAAAAAGTCGCTCAGATTAAGAAGCAAAGTCGCGGGAAGGGTGAACCCTAATTCCCCACAGACCCTAATTCAGGAAATAAAAAAAGGCGCTGACGCGCCCGACCCTGTATTCTCGTGATCGGAATATGTTCCGGCCCCTACCCAAGCCGGCCATATCCGGATGATCTCAGTTGTTCCGTCCCCCGCGGATAACCTCGAAAAGCTTTCCTTTCAGCTCTTCGTCGGCTTCTCCATCCCGCAGCCCCTGCCGCCATTGATCCAGGATCAGCCGCAAGCCGAGAGTTTCGCGGCTGTGAGGAAGGTCGCCGATGAAGGACGCAAAAAAAGCATCCAGGTGATCCCGGTCGATCAGACCCTGGTCAATCAGGCCGTGAATAAGGGTCATCGTCGCCGCGATGTGGCCCTTCACGAAATCGAACTCCACGGAGCTCGTTTCTGTGTCCATCGTCGTTATCTGCATGTAACCTCTCTTGTACCCGATAACCTTACCTCACAAAGCTTTTTCGCGCTACCTGACAGTTTTTGCAGGAGAATGATCGTTATTTGCTTAAAAATGAATATTCTCAGTCAGCATTCTATAAAATATCTGATACTGTTCTTACGATTATTACCATTCGGTATTTTATTTATCTCAAAAATACTCGAATTGACTGCTCTCAACCGGCTCCAAGGCGGAGCAATTCGATCCAACACTGCTCTTTGACCGAATTCTCCCACCCTGTTGAAAAAAACCAAATTGCCTCTTGCAATGTCCCCTTTGTCGGCCTAAACACACGCCACCAACGCGGAGGCGCCGCACCAAACGCGCCGAACCGTAACGGAAATTGGTGGGAGCCGATAGCTCAGCTGGTAGAGCAACTGACTTTTAATCAGTAGGTCCAGGGTTCGAGCCCCTGTCGGCTCACCAATGTTTCCTAAACACACTATTGCTCAGGCAATGCCTTCCTAAAGAAAAGAGAACTCCTGCAAAAGCAGCCGATGCTGTTTGGATCAGTCACATCCGAACCATTCACCGGCCATGCTTGGGTCATTGCTGCGCCTTCCGGCCACCTTCCCACGATCCGCTCAGATTTCCGGAAACGCGAGAAGCTCACGGTTTTCTGAGCCCCGGATGCGATGACATCAGGCCGCCGGGGCTTCCTGTTCCTTCTCGGACTTGCCGCCGAGCCAGCCTTTGACCGTTTCACGCACGGTCTGCAGGCTGACATAGAGGATCGGGATCAGCAGGACGCCGATCGAGGTCGCAAACAGCATGCCACCGAACACGGCGAAGCCGATTGCCTTCTGACTGGCCGCCCCGGCGCTGGAGGCGGTCATCAGCGGTACGACCCCGAGCAGGAACGACAGCGCCGTCATCATCACGGCCCTGAAGCGCAGATGGGCGGCTTCCACTCCGGCATCGAGAATGGACTTGCCGCTGTCCCGCTGCTCCATTGCGAACTCGACAATCAGGATAGCGTTTTTCGCCCCCATGCCGACCAGCATGATCATGCCGATCTGTGTATAGAGATTGACGTCGCTCCCGGTCACGAAGACGGCCACCAGCGCCCCGAGAATGGCGAAGGAAACCGACATCAAAATGGCCACCGGCATGGTCCAGCTTTCATACTGGGCCACCAGGAACAGATAGGTGAACAGGATGGACAGGAGCAGAATGAACATCACGATCTGTCCGGACCCAAGCTGCTGGAGAGCGGTGCCTGTCCATTCGAAGGTGTAACCGGGCGGCAGCGCCTCTTTTGCCGCCGCCTCGACCTCGTTGATGACCACGCCGGTGGAAGCGCCGGGCGCGGGATCGGCCATGACAGCAGCGGACCGGAACATGTTGTAGCGGGTCAGGATCTGCGGCCCCAGAATGTTCTCGGTCGTCAGAATGCTGCGCAAGGGCACCATGCTGCCGTCGGTCGACCGGACATAGAGACCGCCGATATCCTCGACCCGGTCGCGGTATTGCCCCTCCGCCTGGATCATCACCCTGTAGACCCGGCCGAAAATGTTGAAGTCGTTGATATAATAGGACCCGAGATAGGCCTGCAACGTCACGAACACGTCCGAGATGTTGATGCCGAGGGTCTTCGCCTTCTGCCGGTCCAGATTGACGAAGACCTGCGGCACGTTCGCCCTGAAGGTGGAATAGGCGCGCGCGATCTCCGGGCTCTGGTTGGCCGAATAGACCATCGAGCCGACGGCGGAGGCGAGATCCTGAGGCGTCCCGTCCGCCGTTTGCTGAAGCATCATCTGGACGCCGCCCGTGGTTCCCAGTCCCGGGATCGGCGGCGGATTGAAGGCGATGATGTTCGCCCCGGGGATCGTGGAGAAATCCGCCCAGAATTTGGCGAGGATGGCGTTGATCCTGAGATCCGGTTCCTGTCGCTGGTCCCAGCCGGTCATGGTCGCGATCACCAGCGCCACATTGGAGGAGGCCGCGCCGTTGAGGATCGAATAGCCGTTCACGACCACCACGCTCTCCACACCGGCGGTTTTCTGCACCAGTTCGATGATATTGCGGGTGACGCCTTCCGTTCGCTCAAGGGACGCGCCGTCGGGCAGCTGCACGTCGACCATCAGATAGCCCTGGTCTTCGGACGGCAGAAAGCCCTGCGGCAGTGTGCTGCCGAGCGTCCCTATCAGCGCGACCACGCCGGCGACGACAACAACCCCGATGAACGCGACCCTGACAAGGCGGCGCACGATGGCCGTATAGCCGTTGCGAACGGATGTGATCCCCTTGTCGAACAGCCCCATGATGCCGCGCGGCGGTCCTGAGCGGGCCTTCAGGATCAGGCCGCACAGCGCCGGAGACAATGTCAGGGCGTTGATCGAGGAGATGATGACCGCAACCGAGATCGTCACGGCGAATTGGGAATAGAGCCGGCCGGTGATGCCCGGCATGAAGATGGTTGGCACGAAAACGGCAAGCAGCACCAGCGTGGTGGCGATCACCGGACTGGTGATCTGTTCCATCGCCTTGGCGGTGGCTTCCTTCGGCGGCAGCCCCTCGTCGGAAATGATGCGTTCGACGTTTTCGACAACCACGATCGCGTCGTCCACCACGATCCCGATCGCCAGAACCAGGGCGAACAGTGAAATCGTGTTCAGCGACATGCCGAGCGCCAGCAGCACGGCAAAGGTGCCGATGAGCGACACGGGAATGGCGACCGTCGGAATGATCGTCGCGCGCCAGTTGCCGAGAAAGACGAACACCACCGAGACCACCAGCAGGAAGGTCAGGAACAGGGTGGCGATAACGTCGTCGAGAGACTGCTGCACGAAATCCGTGGTGTTGAACGGTACGCCATAAGCCATGTCGGGCGGGAAGGACGCCGCCAGGCTGTCCATACGCTTCAGAACGGCTTCCGACACCTGCAGAGCGTTCGCACCGGGCGCCTGGTAGATCGCCAGAACGGTAGCCGGTTTACCGTTGAATTCACCGGAGGCGTTATAGTACTGCGCTCCCAGCTCCACGCGGGCAACGTCGCCGATCTTGACGACGGCACCGTCGCTGCCGGTGCGCAGAATGATGTCCTCGAACTGCTCGGGCGTCGAAAGCCGCCCCTCCGCCTTGACCGTATACTGGAACTGCTGGCCGGAGGGCACCGGCGGCGATCCGATCTGGCCGGCGGCGACCTGGATGTTCTGGTCCTGCACCGCGGATATGAAGTCGCTCGGCGTCATGCCGAGGCTGGTCAGCTTGTCGGGATCCAGCCAGATGCGCATGCCATAGGCGAAATCGGTCATGACATCCGCATTGCCGACGCCGGGGACGCGGGCAAGCGTGTCCTTCAGGTTGATCGAGGCGTAGTTGGACAGAAAGACGGGATCGTAGGTTCCATTGGGCGAATAGAGCGTGATCACCAGCAGCATGTTGGTGCTCGACTTCTGCACCGTCACGCCCGCCGCGGTCACGTCGCTCGGCAACTGGCTGGTCGCCTGGCTGACCCGGTTCTGCACGTTGACCGTCGCGATATCGGGATCGGTTCCCACGGCGAAGGTCACGTTCAGGGAATAGGAGCCGCTGGCGGAGCTGGTCGACTGCATGTAGATCATGTTGTCGACGCCGTTAACCTGGCCTTCGATCGGCGCGGCGACCGTCTCCTCCAGAACCTCCGCGCTTGCACCTGTATAGGAGGCGGAAACGTTGACGACGGGCGGCGTGATGTCCGGGAACTGTTCCACCGGAAGCGAGAGATACCCGAGCACCCCGGCGATCGTGATCACGATCGAAATCACCAGGGCGAATTTCGGCCGGTAGATGAAAAAGCGCGAAAACATCTGGCTTTACTCCGCCGGCTTGGACGCGAGAACGGGATTCACCTCGACACCGGGCCGCACCTTCTGCAGGCCTTCGACAATCACTTCGTCGCCTTCCTTGAGGCCCTTGGCAACGACATAATCGGTTTCGATCTGCTGACCGAGGTCGACGTAACGCTGTTCGACCTTCTTGTCGGCAGTGATCGCCAGAGCAAAAGCGCCCTGCTGATCGCGCTGAATGGCTGCCTGGGGCACGACCAGCGAGTTTTCGGTCTTGGGCGCCTCGAGCACGACGGTGACATAGGTTCCCGCCAGAAGGCGTGTGTCCTTGTTGTCGAATTGTCCGCGGAAGGAAATCGTTCCGGTCGTGGCATCCACCTGGTTATCGATAAAGACGATCTTGCCTTTTTCATCGTAGGTATTGCCGTTCGGCAGGACCAGGCCGAGATCCGGGGATTCATCCGGCGCGATGTCGGACGGGCTGATGCCATGGGTTTTGACCGCGTTGAGATATTGCGCTTCGCTGACGGAAAAATTGACATAGACCGGAGCCAGACTGATCAGGCTTGCAAGCGCATTCGTGCTCGGCCCCACCACCTCCCCGACGCTGTAGGTGGTCTTGCCCAGCTGTCCGGCAAAGGGCGCGTTGATATCGGTATAACTGAGATCGAGTTCCGCCTGCTGCAGGTCGGACTGGGCCGCCTCCACGGAGGCATCGGCCTGTTCCTTTTGCGCCAGTGTCGCCTGGTAGGCGGCTTCGGAGACATGCCCCTTGTCATAAAGGTCCTTGTCGCGCTGCTCGTTGGCAGCCTGCAGGGCCGCGTTCGCCTTGGCGCTCGCAAGGTCCGCCTTTGCCTTTGCCAGGGCGGCTTCGTATTCCGCCTTCTCGATCGTGAAGAGCAGGTCCCCCTTCTTCACCACCGAACCGTCCGCTACCGCCTTTTTCTCTAAAAAACCGCTGACGCGGGCAACGAGATCCACCTGGTCGATCGCCGCGATCTGGCCGACGAACTGCGCGCTTTGCCGGACCTCCTGGCTCGACACCTTCGCAACCGTCACGGAAGGCGGAGGAGCAGCCGGCGCGGCCGACTTTTTCGACTCGTCGGAACACCCTGCCAGAAGGGCAGAAGCCAGAGCTGCCAGAGCGAGGGAACGGTAGGGAGTGGCAAAATGCAAAAAAGTCATAAAAGTGGCTCCGCAGACTGACCCTTACGGCCCGGGCTCAGGATCGGAATTCACTATAGAATGACTGGCTGATTCAACAAGACCATATTGTCGCAGCGGTAAGGTTGCCGGTCGATAAATTCCGTTGCGTTTTCAAATCTCTTATCGAAAAGCGTCCCGACCCGGACCGTAAACTCCCGGCGGTTTTCCGTTAACCGGCGGCGGGAGACAGAATCACGGTCAGGCCGAAGAGCCGGTCCGCCGCGATCACCCTTTTTTCCGCAAGCCCGGCACAGGCGATTTCCAGCGCCGCAATCTGCGGCAGGCCGCCCCGGACGGCATTCGCGGCCTCGTCTCCGGCAAGAGACCGGTAGGCCCGGGGTGTCAGGACCGAGATCTTGCCGCGCGGCGTTTTCAGTTCAAGGCCCAGGCTGGTCGCCCGCATTTCCCGCTGGCCGGTGAAACCTCCGAGAAACGCGTGATGATCGGACGGATCTTCGGCGATCAGATAAACGGCGCCAACGCCCTGGGCACAGTTGTCGTGGCGCTGAAAATCCGGTTTCCAGAAATTTTCCGGAAACCTGTTGCGGCAGGTGAAATAGCCGACCCCCGGTCCCAACGGGTCGCGCAGAAAGGTCAGGTCGAATGCGACCCTGGCCGTGGACCCGTCGGCAAGGTTGGCGGTCCGTTCGAAGGAAAACGGATCGAACACCTCCAGCCCGGCTTTTTCGAATTCCGCCCTGTCGAGGGCCGGATCCCGGCTTTCGAGAACCAGCATGCTGGCCCCTTCCCGGCTGGCGAGAAAATCCCGGTTGAACGCACCGAAGGAAAATCTGCTGCCCTCCGGTTCTTCGATCAGATCCGGATCGGCGACGCTCAGGAGTTCGATGAAAAATCCGTCGAGCTGGATCAGCCTGTTGGCCGTTCCCCAGGGATGCCGGTTTTCCGGCGTCACGGTGAAGCCGAGAGCGGTATAGGCATGGAAAGCCGCGTCGAGATCCTTCACCGCCACAACGAGATGATCAAGACCGCGTACCATGCCCTCTCCCCGATCTTCTTCCCCGAACCCGGTCAGACCAGGCGGCTCTGCTGAACCGCGGCGCCGATGAAGGAGGCAAACAGCGGATGGGGAGCGAACGGCCGGGATTTCAGCTCCGGATGGTACTGGACGCCGATGAACCACGGATGGTCCTCGATTTCCACCGTCTCGGGCAGAACGCCGTCCGGTGACGTGCCCGCAAAGATCAGACCGCAGTTTTCAAGCTGCTCCCGATAGCCGATATTGACCTCGTAGCGGTGGCGGTGGCGTTCGGAAATGCTCGTCGCCCCGTAGATCCCTGCGATCTTGGAGCCTGCCGTGAGGCTTGCGGGATAGGCACCGAGTCGCATCGTTCCGCCCAGATCGCCGTCGACATTCCGCAGTTCCTTCTCGTTGCCCTTGGTCCACTCTGTCATCAGGCCGACAACCGGCTCCTTGGCGGGACCGAACTCGGTCGAATTGGCTTCCGCAATGCCGGCGAGGTTCCGCGCCGCCTCCAGAACCGCCATCTGCATGCCAAAGCAGATGCCGAAATAGGGGATCTTGCGCGTGCGGGCGAAATGCGCCGCCGCGATCTTGCCTTCCGCGCCGCGCTCTCCGAAGCCGCCCGGCACCAGGATGCCGTGAACGCCTTCGAGGTAAGGGCCTGGATCCTGCTTCTCGAAGGTCTCCGATTCGATCCACTCCAGATCCACCTTGACGCGGTTGGCGATGCCGCCATGGACCAGGGCCTCGATCAGGGATTTGTAGGCGTCCTTGAGCACCGTGTATTTGCCGACGATCGCGATCTTCACTTCGCCTTCCGGATTGGCCACCGCCTGTGAAATTTCTTCCCAGCGGTCCAGCACCGGAGCCGGAGCGCCTTTCAGTCCGAAGGCCGCCAGCACTTCATCGTCGAGGCCTTCCTTGTGGTAGGCGATCGGCACATCGTAGATCGACTTGACGTCATAGGCGGGGATCACCGCGCTTTCGCGCACGTTGCAGAAGAGCGACAGCTTTCGTTTTTCGGTTTCCGGGATTGGCCGGTCGCAGCGGATCATCAGGATGTCGGGCTGAATGCCGATCGACCTGAGTTCCTTGACCGAGTGCTGGGTCGGCTTGGTCTTCATCTCGCCGGCACTCGGAATGTAGGGCATCAGTGTCAGATGCACATAGACCGCGTCGCCGCGCGGCAGATCGTTGCCGAGCTGACGGATCGCCTCGAAGAACGGCAGGCCTTCGATATCGCCGACGGTGCCGCCGATTTCCACCAGAACGAAGTCATAGTCCTCGTTGCCGGTCAGCACGAAGTTCTTGATCGCGTCGGTGACGTGCGGAATGACCTGAACGGTTCCGCCGAGATAATCCCCGCGCCGTTCCTTGGCGATGATGTCCTGATAGATCCGGCCGGTGGTGATGTTGTCCTGCTGGTTCGCTGGACGACCGGTGAAACGTTCGTAGTGGCCGAGGTCGAGATCGGTCTCCGCCCCGTCGTCGGTCACAAAACATTCGCCGTGCTGATACGGGCTCATGGTGCCCGGATCGACATTCAGATAGGGATCGAGTTTACGGAGACGGACCTTATAACCCCGCGCTTGAAGCAAAGCGCCCAAAGCTGCGGAAGCAAGACCTTTTCCAAGCGAGGAAACCACGCCGCCAGTGATGAAAATGTATCGCGCCATGGATCAATACCATATCCTTGCCGAGGGCGGTTTGACCACTCGGGAGTTGCGTTCTTAACACATAAAAATGCCCTGCGAGATCAGCCGCAGGGCATATGGTGGGCGAGAGGGCCGGAAGGCCCGGGCAGCCGCCTTATTGCGCTGCCGGAACCTGCGGTCCTGAGGGTTGCTGATTCATTTGCTTGAGCGAATCGAGAACGCCGCCCGAACCGCCTTCTTCCGTGCCGGTATCGGTTGCAGCCGGAGCTTCGGTGGTTGCGGCCGGAGTGGCGTCCAGAATGGAGGACGGGCTTTCCTCGTTCTTGGCAATCAGGCTGAGGGCAATCGATGTTACGAAGAACGCTGCGGCCAGAACCGCGGTTGCCCTGGTCAGAATGTTCGCCGTCCCGCGGCTGGACATGAGACCGCCGCCTCCGCCGCCAATACCGAGCGCGCCGCCTTCGGAACGCTGCAGGAGGACAACAAGCACCAGGGCCAAAACGACCATCAGGTGGATGACGATGACTACGGTTTCCATCGAATGCCATTCTGTATTGAATTCAGGATTTGCGGCCTTCTACACCAGACGCCGCCAGCTTTCCACCCTACAATTGCGCCTTCGTCACAGAAGCTTCAAGAGCGGCGCCGTCACGAATACGCGGCCAGGATTCCAAGAAAGTCGTCCGCCTTGAGGCTGGCGCCGCCGACAAGGGCGCCGTCGACATTGGCAACCGCCATCAGTTCTTCTGCATTGGCGGGCTTCACAGAGCCACCATAAAGAAGCCGCATGGCCGCGCCCGCGCCGGAAAATCTCTTTTCCAGATTGTCGCGCATGGCCTTGTGCATTTCCGCGACATCGTCGGCCGTCGGCGTCAGTCCGGTGCCGATCGCCCAGACCGGTTCATAGGCAATGACGGTGTTCGCGGCGGTCGCTCCGTCAGGAACCGAACCGCTGAGCTGACGCTCGACGATCTCAAGCGCCTGTCCGGCCTTGCGTTCCGTTTCGGTTTCGCCCACGCAGATGATCGCGGTCAGGCCCGCGCGCCATGCGGCCCGGGCCTTGGCATTGACGTCGGCATCGCTTTCGCCGTGATCCGTGCGCCGTTCCGAATGGCCGACGATCACCGCGTCCGCTCCAGCGTCCTTGAGCATCTCCGCGGCAATGTCGCCGGTATGTGCGCCGGACTGTTCCGCATGGCAGTCCTGGCCGCCCAGAGCGATCGCGCCGCCTTCGGCCTTGTCCGCGAGAATGGCGATCAGCGTCGCCGGAGCGCAGATCATGGTGTCCACAGCATCGGCCAGATCGTCCGAAATCCCGGCGCGCATCTTGTAGAACTCCGCCAGGTTCGATTTCAGGCCGTTCATCTTCCAGTTCCCGGCCACCAGCGGCTTGATCTTCACGCTCATAGTCTGACTGCTCCCTCTGGCTGATTGTCGTTTGCCGCCTATAGAGCAGAAGCACAGGAACGTTGCAATCTGTCTGTCTTGGGGCAGCTTATTCAGAGCTCAGGACAGGCGTTCACGAAAGAGGTTGAAATGACGCAGCAAACCGGGCCGGGACACGGGGAAAAGCCCGATTTGCGGCCATCGTGCCCGATCGGGAGTTTTGACGGCAAGATTGTGGCCGGTCCGCCTTGCGGCAGCGGCGCCACCTCATTATGATCCGCCCGCTCCGGCCAAGGCCGATAAATTCAGCCCGGGGGTCCGGCTGAAGGAAAACAAGAATTACGGGAGACGTCATGCTTGACGCGCTGCGCAAGGGCGCCGGCACCTGGGTTGCCAAACTGTTTATCGCTCTGCTGATTTTGAGCTTCGGTGTGTGGGGAATTAGCGGCTTTCTCGGAAATGTAAGCCAGGACACCGCGGCGAAGGTCGGCGACACGGACATCTCCCTTTTCGATTTCGACCGCACCTATCGCCAGGATCTCAACCGGCTCGGCCAGCAATTCGGCCGCCCGCTCACGCCCGCCGAGGGCGCGTCTCTGGGCATTCCCCAGCAGTCTCTCGGCAAGTTGATCGCCGAAGCCGCGATGAACGACACCGCCAAGGACATGAATCTCGGCGTTTCGGACGAGCGTCTGGCAACCATCATCCAGACCGATCCCGCCCTCCAAAGCGGCGGACGATATGACCGGAACAGGCTGCAGCAGCTCCTGCGGGCCAATGGCGTCAGCGAAGACGAATATGTGGTTCAACGCCGCGCCATTGCCGAACGAAGCCAGCTCGCCGAGGGCATCGCCGGCAGCATGAAGGCGCCGGTCAGCTATCTGGAAGCCCTTGACGCCTATCAGAGTGCGACCCGCAGCGCCGACTATCTTCTCGTAACTGCCGATTTCATCGGCGAGATCGAAGATCCGGCCGACGATGTGCTGACCAGCTATTTCGAAGAGAAGAAAGCCAATTTCCGGGCACCGGAATATCGCGAGATCAAATATGTCGCCCTGACCCCGGAAGCCGTTGCCCGTCCGCAGGACGTTGTGGAAGAGGACGCCCGCGCCGAATACGAGCGGCGGAAGGACGACTTCTTCGAGCCCGAACGCCGCAAGGTCCGCCAGATGACTTTCCCGTCCCAGGAAGCCGCCGAAGAGGCCGCGGCGGAACTCCAGAACGGCAAGACGTTCGACGATCTGATGAGCGAGCGAAACCTCGCCGACAACGACGTTACCCTGGGGGTGATGGCCAAATCCGATTTCCTCGACGAAACGCTCGGCGAAGCCGCCTTCTCCCTCGAGGAGGGCGCAACAAGCGGTGCCGTGGACGGCCGCTTTTCCACCGTCATCCTGAATGTGCAGGAAATCCTGCCGGAAACCACCAAGCCCTTTGATGAGGTAAAGGCCGAAATCGTTCAGGACATTGCCAAGGACCAGGCAGAACGCGAAGTCCTCGATCTTCTCGACGAAATCGAGGACGCGCGTGCGGGTGGTGCCCCGCTCGACGAGATCGGCGAACGCTTCTCCCTCGACGTTCAGGCACCCGAAGCCTTCGACGCCGAAGGCAAGTCCATGACCGGAGGAACCGTCGGGCTTCCGGAAGCCGATGGCCTGATTGCCGGGGCCTTCGACAGCGACATCGGCATTGAAAACGACGTCCTGCAGCTCGGCGACCGGGGCTTCCTCTGGTACGAGGTCACCAAGGTCGTCCCGTCCCGCGACCGGACATTGGACGAGGTCAGGGATGACGTGGTCGCCGCCTGGAAAACGGACGAGCTCGCAAAGCGTCTCTCCGAGACAGCCTCGGACCTGCTCGCCAAGGCGGAAGCTGGCACGACGATGGAAGCTTTGGCGTCCGAAACCGGATTGGAAGTCAAATCCGCAACCGGCGTGAAGCGCAATACTCCTTCCGGTGATCTGGGGCGCGAAGCCGTTTCCGCCGTCTTCAGCGGGCCCGTAGGAACGGCGGCGGCGACGCAATCGGCAGACGGAAAGGCTCAGGTGGTGCTCAGGGTCACCGGCGCATCCGTTCCCGAATTTAACGCGGCCGCGCCGGAGGTGACCGCGCTCGCCCAACAGGTTTCCCAGCAGATCCAGGATTCCTTGCTTGGCCAGTTCATAACCGACCGGGAAAACAAGGTTGGCGTAGAGGTCAACAGCGCCGCCGTTTCCCGGGTGATCGGATTGAACCAGAACTGATTTGCGACAGATGGATTGACGACATGAACACGTTCAAGGACTTCATTGCCAGGGTCGCCGACGGCCACGACCTGACGGAAGACGAAGCGCGTGAAGCCTTTGACGTGATCCTGTCCGGATCCGCGACCCCGTCCCAGCTGGGCGGTTTCCTGATGGCCCTGCGTGTCCGCGGGGAAAGCATCGCCGAAGTCACGGCCGCCGTCAGCACCATGCGCGACAAGATGGTTCCCGTCGACGCGCCGGAAGGCGCCATCGACATCGTCGGCACCGGCGGAGACAATTCCGGCAGCTACAACATCTCCACCTGCACGGCGATCGTCACGGCCGCCTGCGGCGTTCCTGTCGCCAAGCATGGCAACCGGTCGCTTTCTTCGAAATCCGGCGCGGCAGAGGCACTTGCCGAGCTCGGCGTCAACATCGACGCCACGCCGGAAACGATCTCGGAGTGCATCCACAAGGTCGGCATCGGTTTCATGTTCGCCCCGCTGCATCACGCCGCCATGAAACATGTCGGGCCGACCCGGATGGAGCTCGGTACGAGAACCATCTTCAACCTGCTCGGCCCCCTGTCGAACCCTGCAAGGGTCAAACGCCAGATGGCAGGCGTCTTCGCCCGCAAATGGGTCGAACCGCTTGCCCATGCCTTGAAGGAACTCGGTTCAGAAAAAGCCTGGGTCGTGCATGGTTCCGACGGTATGGATGAAATCACCACCACCGGACCGACCTATGTCTGCGAACTGAAGGACGGCGGTTTTACCTCCTTCGAGATCTCCCCCGCCGATGTCGGTCTTTCGGTCAGCAAGCCGGAGGATCTGAAAGGCGGTCTCCCGTCAGAAAACGCAAAGGCTCTGAGGGAGGTTCTGGCGGGCGCCAGGAACGCCTATCGTGATATCGTGCTCTTCAACTCTGCTGCCTCGCTTCTGGTGTCCGACAAGGTGGACAACCTCAAGGCCGGCGTCGAGACGGCCGAAAGCGCACTGGACAGCGGCGCGGCGGCGGACACGCTGGAAAAACTGGTCGCAATGTCGAACGGATAATCTGATGGCTGACATCCTGCAGAAAATCGAAGCCTACAAGCGCGAGGAAATCGCCGCGGCCAAGGCAAGCGTCTCCCTGGAAGACCTGAAGGCGCGGATCGCGGATGTCCCGGCGCCCCGCGGCTTCGTGAGGGCGATCGAAGCCAAGCATGCCGCCGGCAATTACGCGCTGATTGCGGAGATCAAGAAGGCGAGCCCGTCCAAGGGACTGATCCGGGAAGATTTCGACCCGCCGCTGCTGGCCAAGGCCTATGAGGCCGGCGGCGCGGCCTGCCTGTCGGTCCTGACCGACACGCCCTCCTTTCAGGGCAGGCCGGACTTCCTGACGGCGGCCCGCGGCGCCGTTTCCCTGCCCGCCCTGCGCAAGGATTTTCTCTACGACACCTACCAGGTCTACGAGGCCCGCGCCTGGGGCGGCGACTGCATCCTGATCATCCTGGCGGCTGTCGACGACGACACGGCCAAGGCCCTGGAAGAAACCGCCTTCAGCCTTGGCATGGACGTCCTGCTGGAAGTTCACAATGCCGGTGAACTGGAACGCGCCCTGAAGCTTTCCTCCCGGCTCATGGGCATCAACAACCGCAACCTCAAGACCTTCGAGACCACGCTGGAAACCAGTGAGGCGCTCGCTCCGCAGGTGCCGTCCGACCGGATCATCGTCGGCGAGTCCGGCCTGTTCACGCCGGCGGACCTTGACCGCATGAACAAGGTCGGGATTTCGACCTTCCTGATCGGCGAAAGCCTGATGCGCCAGGACGACGTCGCGGCCGCAACCAAAACCCTGCTGACCCGCCCCGCCCTGTCGAAGGCAGTCTGAATGAAGCAGAAGATGGCCGGCCACGATCCGAAACTGACACATCTGGACGAAGGCGGCGCCGCGCACATGGTCGACGTGTCCGAAAAGGACGCCACTCACCGGATCGCCGTCGCCCGCGGCACGGTGACCATGCGGCCGGAAACCCTGGAACTGATCCGCTCCGGCAACGCCAAGAAGGGCGACGTGATCGGCACGGCGCGCGTCGCCGGCATCATGGCCGCCAAAAAGACCCACGAGCTGATCCCGCTCTGCCATCCCCTGATGCTGTCGAAGGTCTCCGTCGATATCGAAGCCGACGAAGCCCTGCCAGGCCTGGTCGTGACGGCCACCACCAAGGTCAACGGCCAGACGGGCGTCGAAATGGAAGCCCTCACAGCCTGCTCGCTGACCTGCCTGACCATCTATGACATGGCCAAGGCCGTCGACCGGGGTATGGTGATCGGCGACATCCGCCTGTTGGAAAAGGCGGGCGGCAAGTCCGGCCACTGGACGCTGGAAAAGGACGGCAGCGAGGGCGGCACCTGATGAGCCTGATGCCGGTCGCCGAAGCCCTGCAGAAACTTCTAGCAGACGTCTCGCCGCTCGAAACGGAGCTGGTGCCGCTTGAGCAGGCCAACGGCAGGTATCTCGCAGAACCGCTCAGCTCGACCCGCACCCAGCCGCCTTTCGCCGCCTCGGCGATGGACGGCTATGCGATCCGCCACCAGGATCTCGCCGACGGAGGCAAGGTTCTGACCGTGATCGGCGAAGCGCCGGCGGGCCATGGCTTTTCAGGCTCAGTCGATCCCGGCCAGACCGTGCGTATTTTCACCGGCGCCCCGGTTCCGGAAGGAACGGACACGATCCTCATTCAGGAAAACGCCGAACGGTCCGGCGACCGGATCACCGTTCTGGAAACGCCCGCGATGGGGGCCTATGTCCGCCCGGCCGGTCTGGATTTTTCCGAAGGCGACGTGCTGCTCGCCCCGCCGCTCAAACTATCCTATACCCAGCTCGCCCTTGCCGCCGCCATGAACCATGCGGTCCTGCCGGTCATCAAGAAACCGAAGGTCGCCATTCTGGCAACGGGAGACGAGCTCGTCCGCCCCGGGCAAGACCCCGGACCGGACCAGATCATCGCCTCGAACCACGCGGGCATCGCGGCCCTCGTGGAGGATTGCGGCGGCGAGCCTCTGGATCTGGGCATTTCCCGCGACGATCCGATCGAACTTGCCAACCATGTCCGCCGAGCCATTTCGGAGCGCTCCGAAATCCTGGTGACGCTCGGTGGTGCTTCCGTCGGCGATCACGACCTCGTTCAGGAGGTATTGGGCCAGGAAGGCATGGATCTCGCCTTCTGGCGGATCGCCATGCGTCCGGGCAAGCCACTGATGGCCGGACGTCTCGGCCATACCAAGGTGCTCGGCCTGCCCGGCAATCCCGTTTCCAGCCTCGTCTGCGGCCTGCTGTTCCTCAAGCCGCTGCTGCAGGCCATGCTCAGGCAGCATCCGGAGCAGGCCCCGCCCAGGCAGGCCCTTCTCGGCGCGGACCTGATCGAAAATGACCGCCGGCAGGATTACGTGCGCGCCACGCTCACGCAAGATGAAAACGGAACGCTCGTCGTCACGCCGTTTTCAAGGCAGGACAGCTCGATGCTCGGCCTCCTGGCGAAATCCGGCGCCCTGATCATCCGGCCGCCGAATGCGCCGGCCCAGAAGGCCGGGTCGCTCGTACCGATCCTGCTTCTCTAGGGCCTTTCAGGTTTTTCAGGCTTATCGCTCGCGCAGGGCGTGGGCGATCTGATCGATGATCGGTTTCATCAGATAGCTCAACACCGTCCGGTCACCGGTCGTCATGAATGTTTCGACGGGCATTCCGGGAACCAGTGTCTGGTTCCCGAGCTTGTCGAGTTCGTCGTCGTCGATGACCAGCCGGGCGACATAGTAGGTTGTGCCCGTGCGTTCGTCCTGGTTGAGGTCCGGCGAAACGGTGAGCAGCTTGGCATTCAGCTCCGGCGTCGTCCGCCGGTCGAAACTGGGGAAACGGACCCTTGCCGCCTGCCCCGGCGCCATCTGGTCGATGTCGACCGGACGGACCTGGGTTTCCACGATAAGCTGGTCCTCGCGCGGCACGATATGCATGACGGTTTCGCCCGGCGCGATCACCCCGCCGATGGTGTGAACCGAAAGCTGGTGCACGAAACCGTTTCTGGGAGCGAGAATGTCGACCCGGGTCAGCTCGTCCTCCGCCGCGATCTTCTGTTCCTCCAGCTGGGCAATGCGCGAGCGCACTTCCTGCATCCGCTCCAAGACTTCCGCGCGATAGGATTCCTCGATCTGCAGGATCTGGATCTTGCGTTCGCTGATCGCTTCCCGGGTCTGGGCGATCTGCGCGATCAGATCGCCGTATTCGCCTTCGAGCCGCGCCTTTTCCCGGCGCAGGGCCGTCACCCGGCTCTTCGAAACGAGCTGCTTGCCGAGCAATCCGCCAAGATCGGACAATTCCTCCTCGATCAGCTCGATCTCGGACTCCTTGGCAGACACCTGGGCCTCGAGACCATCGGTCTGCCTGTTGAACTGGAGGATCTGTTCATTGAGCTGTTTCTTGCGGCCTTCCTTGGAATTAAGCCGCGCCTCCAAAAGGAGTTGCTGGCTGCGCTCGATGTCGCCCAGGTCGTTACGGCGCTCTTCCGGCCAGACGATCTCCTTCAGATCGTCGCGCTCCGCCTCCAGGCGCAGTTCCTGAGCCGTCAACTCCTTCAACTGCTTGGTAATGACGGCGAGATTGGCGCGCGTGACCGTATCGTCCAGGCTGATCAGCAGGTCTCCGGCTTCCACCACGTCCCCGTCCTTCACCCGGATCTTGCGGACGATCCCGCCTTCCCGGTGCTGAACCGCCTTGACGTTGCTCTCCACCACTACGGTTCCGGACGAAACCACCGCACCAGAAATTTCCGTGAGGGCCGCCCAGCCCCCGATGCCGCCGACAACGGCAAGCGCGAGGAGGAGAGCGAAGAGAAGATGATTGCGCACGGTCTTGCGCAGCATGTCGTCCGCGCCGTCTGGGGGCGACACCGACGAAGGCGGGACGGGCTTGCTGTCGGACATGATCAAAATCCCGCTCGTCTTTGCGGGACCGGCTGCACCACCTGTTTCAGAACATCCTCTTTGGGGCCGAAGCCGACCATTTTCCCGTCCTTCAGGCAGAGGATCTTGTCGACCGTGGCGATCGCGCTCGGGCGGTGGGCGATCACGACCACGATCGAACCCTTCTCCCGCATGGCCCGGATCGCATTCGCAAGAGCACCCTCACCTTCCGCATCGAGGTTGGAATTGGGCTCGTCCAGCACGACCAGGAACGGATTTCCATACAGCGCTCTGGCCAGGGCGACGCGCTGACGCTGGCCCGCGGACAGCGACCGGCCACTGCGGCCGATAACTGTGTTGTAGCCTTCCGGCAGGGCGACGATCAGGTCGTGCACATCCGCCAGTCTGGCGGCTTCGATAACCTTTTCCGGCGAAGCATCGGAACGGAATCGGGCGATGTTGTCCGCAATCGTCCCGTCGAAAAGCTGTAGATCCTGCGGCAGATAGCCGATGAACTCGCCGCGCCTCATGCTCGGCCACTGACCGAGTTCCGCTCCGTCGTACCGGATCACGCCCTTGAGCGCCGGCGTCGCGCCGACAAGAGCCCGGGCAAGGGTCGACTTGCCGGATCCGGAGGGACCGATGACGCCCAGCCCGTCTCCGGCCTGAAGGTCCAGGGAGATGTTCTGGACGAACGGCAGGGCCTCACCGAAGGGTCCGCAGAAAAGCTGCTCGACAATGAGTTTTTCGGACGGAAGCGGCAGGTCCATCTTGTCCGGTTCGGCCTCGACCGCCTGCAGAACCTCGCGCAGACGTTTCAGGGCCTGCCTGCTGGCGACGAAACCGCGCCAGTGCGCGACCGCCTGTTCGATCGGAGCCAGCGCCCGCGACGTCATGATGGAGGCGGCAATCATGACACCCGGCGTGATTTCCTGCTTGATGGCGAGCCAGGCTCCCACGCCCAGGATTGCCGATTGCAGCACGAAGCGGATGGTCTTGATCGCGGTCCCGAAGAGACCCGTCCGGTCCGCCGCGCGGCGCTGGGTCGCCAGATATTCGCCGTTGCCGGTATCCCACTTGGCGGTCAAGGCAGTCTGCATGCCCATCGCCGTCACCGCTTCCGAATTCCGCTGCCCAATCTCCACTTCCGATGCGCGCCGCCCCGCCTGACTGGCGGCATCCGCGGTGGGCTGTCTGGACATGGCCTCGTTCAGGCCGATCAGAACGGAGATGATCACCGCGCCGCCGAGCCCGACGAACCCGAGAAGCGGATGGAACAGGAAAACGATGCCAAGATAGAGCGGCAGCCAGGGAATATCGAAGATTGCCGCGGGACCGGGACCGGACAGGAACTGGCGGATCGTGTCGAGATCCTGAACCGGCCGCAGACCGGCCGCCCTGCGCCCCAACCGGACCGGCAGGCTGTTGGAAACCTTGTAGACGATGCCCGATAGACGGGCATCGACACGCTGGCCCAGCCTGGACAGGATACGGGCGCGCACTCCTTCCAGGAGACCGTAGAAGACATAGAGCACGACGGCCAGGATGCCGATGACGACGAGTGTCGGAACCGATCCGCTCGCCAGCACCCTGTCATAGACCTGAAGCATGAAGACAGGGCCGGTCAGCATCAGGATGTTGATGACGAAACTGACGACCGCCACGCCCCAGAAGGCAGTCCGGATCGGCCGGAACGCCATGGAGACCGGATTGTCGCGCCGGTTATCCGGTTTCGCGGTGTGAAGCCTAGTCCCGGTCATAGATATTTCGGATCCGTTCCCCAAGATCTGGAAGGTTCATTCCTAACCGGTGCGGACGGCACATACAATCTACCGATGCGTTCGCCGATCCAATCACCCCAAAAAATTGCAGCCCCGTGGTCTGCCCGCCACCGAATCGGGTTCGGAAGAAACCGCAGACCGAAGGCAGCCGGCGGAACCCGGGCCCCGTTGCTCTCGCCCAATGCGATGAAAATAGAATGACAGAATTGACTTAAAAGAAGAAATCGGCAAATGAACCCGGCCGGAAAAGCCGGGTTCATGGGATTGCAATGACAGAACGCCTCAACCCGCCGCGGTCACGGCCCGCTTGGCCATGACGGTCACCAGATTGGCCCGGTAGTGTGCCGAACCGTGAACATCATGCAGCATGCCACCGGAGTCGACATGGATCCCGGCAACCGCGTCGGGAGACCAGTTGGCGGCAAGCGCCTCCTCCATGTCGTCGACCCGGAATACGCCGTAATGCCCGGCGCCTGTGACCGCCACGCGCACCGAGCCGTCGTCGAGACGGGCGACGAACACGCCGGCCATGGCATAACGGGACGCCGGGTTCGGATACTTGGCGTAAGCGGATTTCTCAGCAACCTTGAAGGCGACGGAAGTGACGACTTCGTCTTCATCGAGCGCCGTGTCGAACATGCCGATGAAGAAGTCTTCGGCAGAAAGCGTCCGCTTGCTGGTGGTGACCTTGGCGTCCAGCGCGACGAGCGCCGACGGATAGTCCGCGGCCGGATCGTTGTTGGCGATCGAACCGCCCAAAGTTCCCATATGGCGGACCGCCGGATCTCCGATGCCGCCGGCAAGCGTGGCAAGGCCCGGAAGCTTCTCCTTGACCAGTGGAGAGGAAGCGACTTCGGAATGGGTCGTCGCCGCTCCGATGACAATGGTGCCGGCCTCTTCGCGGATGCCCTTCAAATCCGGGATCTTGGTCACATCCACCAGATCGGACGGGGCAGCCAGGCGTTGCTTCATGGTCGGCAACAGCGTCTGCCCCCCACCGAGGAACTTTCCATCATCGGCTTTTGCCAGCAATGCGGCCGCCTCGGCAACCGATCCGGCACGGTGATAAGTCGTTTCATACATAATCGTGTCTCCCACAGGGATGGGTTCAGGTTTCGTCAAATTGTGTCGCTGCCGCAGGCGGCTGGAAACGGTATCGCTCTCATGTCGCCTTCGAAGATTTCCCGGTCCTTGGATCCCCGGATCCGCGCCCCGAGTTCCTGTGCGGTCTCCCACGTTTCAAGCGCCCGGCGGCGGTCTCCGTTCAACTCCAGAGCCCGCGCCATCAGCTCATGCGCATAGGCATGGTCAAAGTCCTGCAGTTCTGCGGAGTGGCGTTCGGTCAGGTCCAGTGTCCGTCGTGCGTGCCGAAGGGCTGCTTCGGCATTTCCGAGAACGACATGGACCCGTCCGATCATCCATTCACCGCGCTGCTGCTGGACGGGACCGCCCGCCTGCAGCCAGTGCCAGAGACTGGCATGGGCGGCGTGGATCATTTCATCGCTCTCCGCTGCGGTCCGGGCGTCCGTTTCCAGAAGCGTCCAGACCCGCTGATTGAGCGAAACGGCAAGTGCCTTGTGATCCACATCCGCCGGCATCGTTTATTCAGCCGCCTGCTGTGCGGATGCGCGGTACAGCGCCCAGACCTTTTCCGGTGCGGCCGGCATGGTCAGGTCGTTGTTGCCGATCGCATCGGTGATCGCGTTGATCACGGCGGGCGGAGACCCGATCGCACCGGCCTCGCCACAGCCCTTCATGCCGAGCGGGTTGCCCGGGCAAAGGGTTTCGTGTGTGGAAAGGTGGAAGGACGGCACGTCGTCCGCGCGTGGCATGGCATAGTCCATGTAGGACGCCGTCAGGAGCTGGCCGGTTTCGTCATAAGTGGCGTTTTCAAGCAGCGCCTGCCCGATCCCCTGCACCAGGCCGCCATGGACCTGGCCTTCGACGATCATCGGGTTGATCACCTTTCCGAAATCGTCGGCAGCGACGAAATTGACGATCTCCGTCTTGCCGGTCTCCGGATCGATCTCGACCTCGCAGACATAGGTACCGGCCGGGAAAGTGAAGTTGGTCGGATCGTAGAACGCCCCTTCCTTCAACCCCGGTTCCATGCCTTCCGGCAGGTTGTGCGCGGTATAGGCGGCAAGCGCCACCTCGGTGAAGGTGAGTTTCTTGTCGGTCCCGGCGACCTTCAGCTCGCCTCCCTCGATCTGGATATCGCCTTCCGAGGCTTCCATAAGGTGAGCGGCGATCTTTTTCGCCTTGGCCTCGACCTTGTCGAGCGCCTTGACGATCGCCGACATTCCGACGGCGCCGGAGCGGGACCCGTAGGTGCCCATGCCGAACTGGACCTTGTCGGTGTCGCCATGGACGATGGAAACCGCGTCCGTGTCGAGGCCGAAGCGCTCGCTGATGAGCTGGGCGAATGTGGTCTCATGCCCCTGGCCATGGCTGTGGGAGCCTGTAAGGACCTCGATCGTGCCGACCGGGTTCACCCGCACCTCCGCGGATTCCCAGAGCCCGACGCCAGCCCCCAGGGACCCGACGGCCGCCGAAGGCGCGATGCCGCAGGCCTCGATATAGCAGGAGATGCCGATGCCGCGCAGCTTGCCGCGCGACGCGGCTTCCGCCTTGCGGGCGGCGAAGCCGTCATAGTCGGCGGCCTTCAGGGCCGCATCCAGTGTCGCGTCGTAGTCGCCGGCGTCATAGCACATGATGACCGGGGTCTGATGCGGGAAAGACTTGACGAAGTTCCGGCGGCGGAAATCGGCCGGCGACATCCCGACCTCCCGCGCCGCCGTTTCCATGATCCGCTCCAGCAGATAGGTCGCCTCCGGGCGCCCGGCGCCGCGATAGGCATCGACCGGCGTGGTGTTGGTGTAGACCGTCTTCACATTGGCGTGGATCGCCGGAATATCGTACTGCCCCGAAAGCAGAGTCGCGTAGAGATAGGTCGGCACGCAGGACGAGAAGAGCGACATGTAGGCACCGAGATTGGCGATCGTCTTCACCCTGAGGCCGAGGATCCGGTTATCCGAGTCGAGCGCCAATTCCGCTTCGGAGCGGTGATCCCTGCCATGTGCGTCCGTCAGGAAGGCTTCCGTCCGGTCGCAGACCCATTTGACGGGCCGGCCCGTGCGCTTGGACGCCCAGAGGCAGACCATCTCTTCCGGATAGATGTAGATCTTCGAGCCGAACCCGCCGCCGACATCGGGGGCGATCACCCGCAGCTTGTGCTCCGGCGCGATGTTGTAGAAAGCCGACAGCACGAGGCGGGCCACATGCGGGTTCTGCGAGGTGGTATAGAGCGTGTAATGCTCCTCGCCGGTGTTGTAGCTCGCAAGGGCCGCCCGCGGCTCCATCGGGTTCGGCACCAGGCGGTTGTTCGGAATTTCCATGCGCGTGACGTGAGCCGCCTTTTCGAAGGCGGCGTTGACGGCGGCCTCGTCGCCGATTTCCCAATCGAAGATCAGGTTGCCTTCCGCTTCCGGATGGATCTGCGGCGCGCCGGGCTGAAGGGCCGCGACCGGATCGATCACCGCCGGCAGCTCCTCGTAGTCGACGACAACCGCATCGGCGGCGTCGCGCGCCTGCGCCTGGGTGTCCGCGACGACCACCGCGACCGCCTGGCCGACATGGCGGACCACTTCCGGCTCAAGAGCACGCCAGCCGCCCATTTTCATCGGCGACCCATCCTTGGAATGGATCATCCAGCCGCAGATCAGGTTGCCGACGCCGTCGCCGACAAGCTGATCGCCGGTCAGCACCGCATCGACGCCGGGCATGGCCAGCGCCGCGCTCGCGTCGATCCCCTTGACCCGTGCATGGGCGTGCGGCGAGCGCACAAAGGCCGCATAGCCCATGCCCGGCATGACCATATCGTCCGTATACTGGCCCTTGCCCGTTATGAAGCGCTTGTCTTCCTTGCGCAGGGCGCGGGCGCCTATCCCCTCAACTGCCATCGTCTCTCTCCCTAAATAGTGTTCCGGCCCGCCTTCTCCGGACAATCTCCTCACACCGGTCATCCCGGTCACCGCCGGAACCGGCGGTCGTTCCATCGAAGACCCGGCGGAAAGCCCGTCCCTGCCGTTCTCCTCCCGGCATCAGGTCAGGCTCGGTGGTCTTGCTGTGTCGTCAGCGCGGGATGCCCCGCGCATCAAGGTCAGGAGGTCGGGCTGGTTATTCCGCGGCCTGGGCCATGCCGGCCATCTGATCGGATGCGGCTTTGATCGCCTTCACGATATTGTGGTAGCCGGTGCAGCGGCAGATGTTGCCTTCCAGCTCGTGACGAATGGTTTTCTCGTCGAGATTTCCCGGTCCGTGCCGTTTGATCATGTCGACGGCGCTCATGATCATCCCCGGCGTGCAGAAACCGCATTGCAGGCCGTGATGCTCGCGGAAGGCGGCCTGGACCGGATGCAGGGTCCCTTCGTCGGCAAGCCCCTCGATGGTCACCACGTCCGCGCCGTCGGCCTGCGCGGCAAGCATGGTGCAGGATTTCACGGACTTGCCGTCGACATGCACGACGCAGGCGCCGCATTGCGACGTGTCGCAGCCGACATGGGTGCCGGTCAGCCCGCGGACCTCCCGGATAAACGATACGAGCAGCGTGCGGTCTTCGACTTCCGCCGAAACCGTCTTGCCGTTCAATACCATGGATACTTTCGACATGAATTTCTCTCCCTCATGAAATTCCACGAGCCCGGCTAAAAAGCCCGGGCTCCAAGCATCCGGCTTAACGCCGTGTTCTTAATTGGGTGGGGCTGGCGCAACCGAAGGCCGTCAGACCCGATCTTTTCAAGATTGAGCGCCGCCGGTCAACTTGCAAGAGCCAGCACGACAATCAAAATGGCAAGAAGGGCCAGGCCCCAGACAACGGGTCCGCCGAAAACGTTGCGTCCCGCCGCAGCTTCCAGATTTTCTTCCGCCTTGTGAAGCCGTTCTTCAACGGCGTGTTCGGCGTCCTCGATCGCGTGGATGACTTCCTCGGACGTCTCTTCCAGCGCGATCCGCTTGGCTTCCTCGGCCACACCCGGATCAAGCTCATCGTCCTCCGAGGCGGATTCGGGCGCACCACCCACCATTTCGGAAAACTTGGAGAAAAAATCGTCCGCCATCTTCTTGGCGGTGGAATCGATCAGCCGGCTGCCGAGCTGGGCGAGCTTGCCGCCGACCTGGGCCTTGGCCTCATAGTCCAGAACGGTTTCTTCGCCTTCCTCGGTCAGCTTGACATCGGCCGAACCCTTGGCAAATCCGGCGACTCCGCCCTTGCCTTCCCCGGAAATCGTGTAGCTCTCCGGCGGATTGATGTTCAAAAGCGTCACCGCGCCTTTGAACTTGGCTTTGACCGGACCGATTTTCGACGTCACTTCGGCGGTCATTTCCGTGTCGGAGGTTTTTTCAAGGCTTTCGCAGCCCGGTATGCAGGCTTTCAGAATGGCCGGATCGTTCAGAGCCTCCCAGACGGTTTCCCGCTTGGCCGGTATCCGGTGGGAGCCATTCATGTCCATCTAGTTTCTCCCCGTTTCGCGCTTCGGCGATTCTTGGCAACGACCGAGCCGACACATGATGCAATACATGTCGGCACGATCACCTTTGCCCCATGAGAGCGTGGTTCGTACAAAATTTCAATCGCTTATGTGAGAAGAAAATCACAACGCCGATCCAGGGCAAGGGCGAATTGCCGAAACGGCAGGAAAAGCGGGCAGGAAGAGCCGGGATCGGCCGGGCACGTCTCCCGTCTCCGGCCCGGCTTCCGCAGGTTTGCCTTCGCCGGGCCCGCTTATCCGTAGGCCACGCCTGGCACGACGGCCTTCTGGATGAAGGATGCCAGATCCGTGCTGCTCAGCGGCTTGGAATAGAGATACCCCTGAAGATAGTCGCAATGCAGTTCCTGCATGAGCGTACGCTGCACGTCCGTTTCGACACCTTCCGCGGTGACGCTCAGATCCAGGGCTTGCGCCACCGCAATGATGGATTTGACCACCGCCAGTGCATCCGAATCCTGATCCATGTTCATGATGAAGCTGCGATCGATCTTGATGCCGTCGACGGGAAGCTTGCGCAGGTAGCTGAAGGACGAATAGCCTGTGCCGAAATCGTCGATGACGACCTTCGCGCCCTTGTTGCGCAGCCATGTCAGCAAGGACAGCGTCACCTGGTCGTTGTTCAGGAACAGGCCTTCCGTAACCTCGAAGACGAGACGGTGCAGAGGCAGCCCGGCGGCGGAGGCCGCATCTTCGATGTCCTTGTAGATCCTGTTCGCCTGAACCTGGCGCGGCGACAGGTTGACGTTCAGCCGGACATCGTCCGGAAAACCCGTCATCCTGCTGAATTCGGCGAAAGCGGACTTGAACATCCAGGCACCGATCTCGGTGATCTGACCGCTGGTCTCGGCCGCCTCGATCATGCGCGCAGTGTTCAGGAAAGTGCCCGAAGGCGTGCGGAAGCGCATCAGCGCCTCGAACGAGGCAATGCTCTCGTCCCGGGCCTGCATGATCGGCTGATAATGCAGGGAGAACTCCGTCTGGTTGCTCGAACCGGTCAGCAATGAGGCAAGGCGCAGCCGTTCGAAGGCCGCTTCCTGCATCAGGGGGTGGAACACCGCATGATTGGTGAGCCCCTTCTGCCGGACGTCGTTCAGCGCGATCGACGCGTGGCGCACAAGCTGCTCGGCCTCCTGATTTTCACCGTCCTCGGCGGCGGCAAATCCAAGCCGCATCCTGAGGGTAATCTGGTTGTCGTCCAGCGTGATGGGTTCCTGGAAGGCATCTTCCACCCGGGCGACGATATCCTGCAGCCGGTTCTCCTCGCCGCCTTTCAGGAGAATGAGGAATTCGTCCTTTTCCTTGCGCGCGATCGTCAGTGCAGCCGGAAAGATCTGCGACAGCCTGTGGCCGGTCTTTTTCAGGACCGCGCCGGCCTTTTCGTCGCCGATGCCGTCAACGATGACCCGGAACCTCTGGATATCCAGATGCACCACCAGAAGGGAAGTTTCGTTGGCCGCATGCCGCTGAAAGGTCTCGATGAACCCGGAGAAGGTCGACAGGCCGGTGATCCGGTCGACATAGGCAAGGTTGCGGATATGTTCCAGCAGTCCTGTCTTCTCGTAACCGAGCGAAACGTTGGAGACAAAGAGCTGGACCACTTCCGACCCGACGCGTTCCTCCAGCTCCGCTTCCGGCATGCCGACGTAGAGCGCTCCCGTCATCCCGTTGCGCGTCACCAGCGGCAGGGCGGCCCCGTCGGCCGAAGAGACGATCGACTGGTTCTCGATGCATTTCTGCACGGCGCTCCGGGTCGCCTCATCTCCCAGCATATCGACGGGAAGGTCCGTACTGCCTTCAAAGCCGCCCGTCGCCGCGAGAACCCTGATATTGGCATTGTCGACGACGCCATATTCGGGCAGCGCATCCAGACCGCACAACAGGCAGTCCACGGGCTGCCCCACCAGGTCGGTGAAATGCCTGAGGACGGCCGAGGCGAAATCGCTCAGGGCATTCTTTTCCACGATCGCGGAAAAATGCGTATTCAACTGCTTGAGCTTCTGCCGGTTCGTCTCGAGCGACATGACCAGCTTGTAGCCCCGCAATGCCGTGACGATTGCCGTTATCAGCTTGGTCCGCGACAATTCGGCCTTTTCGGTGTAACCGTCGATATCGAATTTCATGATCACGTCGGTCTGCGGCGCGTAGCCGGGCTGGCCGGTGCGCAGGATCAGGCGCGTGAAGTGATTGCCGAGATCGGACCGGATCCAGCCGACCAGCCCCAGGCCGGCGGTATCGCTTTCCATGACCACGTCGACCAAGGCGACGGCAATGTCGTCGTACTCGCCGAGGATCCCGCGCGCTTCTTCCGCCGAAAGCGCATGCAGGAGCTGAAAGGGGCGTTCTTCGAAGACGCATCCGGCAACCGCGATCCTCGTCACCTCGTGGACATCCGGATCATCGTCGACGATCAGGATTTTCCAAGGCGATCTCGTGCTTTTTTCCACCTTTGGCTCGGAAGGCGCGAGAAAGTCCATCACCATTTCAGGGCACCTTCTTTCTTATGCGGTGTTTGGGCTTTTTGCGGAGCCCTGGCAGGAAACTCGATCGTGAATTCCGTACCCGACCCAACCTCGGAAGAAACGGAAATCGTACCGTTCAGGGCCTCGGTCACGAGCTGGTAGCAGATCGCCATACCGAGTCCGGAGCCGCCCTTGCCGAATTTCGTCGTGAAAAACGGCTCGAAAACCTTCTTCAGGTTCTTGTCGGGGATACCGACGCCGAAATCCCTGCACTTGAAGACGACCCTCCTTTCCGTCGTTCCGCCGTGGCCGTCGTCCTTGCCGGGCAGGATTTGAGACGACAGCTTGATCCTGCCGTCGCTGCGGCCGTCGTAGCCGTGCTTGATGGCGTTTTCGACGAAATTCGAGACAAGCTGGCTGACCGCACCCGGATAGCTGTCGATCACCTCGTCCGCATTCAAGTCGAGCTCGATCCTGAAGGAGGTTTTCTTGAGCGTCGGCTGAAGCGTCGCCAGGGTTTCCCGGATAATGTAGTCGAAATTGAAGGCGCGTTTCTTCTCGCTTTGCCGGTCGACGGCGACCTGCCGGAAATTGCCGACCAGATCCCTGGCCCTGCCGAGCGTCTTCTCGATGATATTCGCCGTGTCGGTGATCCTGCCGACTTCGTTTTCGAGCGCTTCCTTGCTCAGGCTCTGCTGCTCGAGTTCCCTGCTGAGATAACCGGTCGAATCCTTGATCGTCGTGGCGGCCATCAGGGCGTTGCCCAGTGGAGTGTTCAACTCGTGCGAGACGCCTGCGACCAGCGCCCCGAGGGCCGCGAGATTGTCCGCCTGGATCAGTTCCTCCTGAACCAGCTTGAGCTGTTCGGTCCTGTGGGCCACAAGGTCTTCCAGGTTGGTCTGGTATTCCTGGATCTTCTGCAAATCGTGGTGACGGCGCTGCACCATCGACTGCAGGCTGGCGGCGAGGATGCCGATTTCATCGGCCCGTCCGGGCATCAGCTCCGCCTTTGGCGGATCCTCGATCAGTCGCGGTGTCGACAGATATTGCACGATCGCCGAAAGAGGGCGTCCGATCAGGCGGCGGAACACCGTCCGGATGACCACTGCGAGAAGCACCAGATAGATGATGATGGCGGTGACGATGAAACCCACCGTGGAGACGATTTCATACGAGATGGTGTTCCGGTCGATCAGGATGAAGACCTGGCCGATCGAATCCTTCTGCAGGATCGTGCTGGGCGAATTCAGGGTGTAGCTCAACGCCTCGTCCCGCTGCACTCCGGTTGCCGGATCGCCGAAATTGCCGGTATCGGGGGTCTCGACCCAGACCTTTTCAACCACCTCCAGACTTTCGAGGCCCCGGATAAGCTGCAGCGTGGCATCCGCGTTCACGGTCCAGATCGCGCGCTCGAAGGGCCTCTTCGTCGCCTGGAAGAAGGCTTCCGTCACGCGGATCGCGCGCGCATGAGAGGCATCCCAGGTGATTTTTGTGAGAATTCCGACGAAGATGATACCGAGGATGGCAAACAGGCCGAGCGTATAAAGAATGAACGTGCGGGACAGGCTGGCCCGACCCATCTCCCGGGGCGTATATGGCAACGACGTACTGCCGCTCAGACTCAAGATGCCCACCTCAACCTCATCCTCCCGGCTGCAGAAGACGGAAAACGATTAAATTCCGCTTCGATGTGCTTGCCTCCCTGAAGAGGACGGAAATCAGGCGACAACTCCGCATTGGTCCATCGATACGTGATTCACTTTTTCAGCAACATCGCCCCCGCACCCTTTCAACACGTTCCGCACAACCTTACGGAAATGAACCGGGCACCGGTATCTAGCTACATTTTGGGTAGGTTTTCTAAATTTTTTGCAAAAATCAATTGTAAATTGAAGCAGGCTCACTCTTAACTTCTTTTAACTGAACTAAAGAAAGTAAATTCGAAAGCTATTACGATGGCGAGCGGCTTTGCATCATGCAAATTTCTCTGGCGCCACATCATGCCAGTCCGCTCAATTGTACCGGGCAATGTCCCGTCATATGTAAAAGGCATTCGTCTTCCGGCCTGTTTTACGCGCCCACGACCGACAGGTAAGGCGGTGTCTTGACCGCTGTGGTCTCGGCGGCCTTCTCGCTTGCCTGCGCGCTAACCTGCGAAGCCTGAACCGGCCGGCGGGTGTCTCCGACTTTCTGCTTGGCGGCAGAACCGTCTTTCAGCATGTAGCCGATATAGCGGGTGGATTCGATTGCATCGTAGCCGAGCTTTTTGCGCAGTTTCTTGCGCAGCTTGGAAATATGGCTTTCGACCACGCACTCGTCGACGCCGTCGTTCATCACGCCGTAAACGGCGTTGAAGATCTGCGTCTTGGTCACCCGGCGGCCCTTGTTCTTGACAAGGTACTCCAGAATACGGCGCTCGCGGCGCGGCAGTTCCATGACATCGCCGCCCACCAGCGGGTCGCGTCCGTCGAAAAACACCTCGATCGCCCCGGTTCCGACGGAGCTGTTGCGGGCGGTATTGCGGCGGCGGAAGGCCCCTACCCTGGCAATGATCTCACGGACATGCACGGGTTTTTTGAGCACATCGTCCAGCCCGGCCGAAAACAGCTCGAGCGTGCTTTCCAGGTTTGCGGTGTCTTCCAGAGCAACGATCTGCGCTTCCGGACAACGGTTGCGGACCGGCGAGACAAAACCGGTGCGCTCCCCGCTTTCGCCGAGCAGGATCGCATCGACGGAAGCCAGGTCCTGAGCACAGGTGATTTCCAGCCAGTCCAGAAGTTCGGATGGGTGAAGTTCCAGCGAAGCATACCCTTCGCGCTCGAATGCCGAGGCATAGCCTGCGGTCACGATCTCTCGAGAGTCTACAATAATAAACATATTAGCCCCTTGGATTTTTCGACATCCAATGGGTAATTTTGCTTCTTCACAAGGTCAACGTTTCTTCCATACTTCTGCCACTATTTCCGAATTTATAGTGGAGAGTTTCTCTATTTTCGCCAGCCAATCTAAATAAAAGAACGAATAGTTTGAGAATAAACTCACCGAAAATTTTATTAAAAACGATGACACCGCTTGTTTTCGCGGATTCCTAAAATATGCCGATACATATATACAAAAAATACCGCAATACAAAGCAGCATTTTTAAGTTTTTACTAGGAATTTGGAAAATGGTTTACGGATCCGCCGAAAGAGCCTGGGCGAGCTCGGCGAAAGGATCCGACGGCAGAACCTGATCGGCCCGCTGACGCATGGCTTCGTAGATCTTCGGAACCAGCCGGCAGGCCTTTTCGAGATGCTCGTCTCCGGCCGTCTGGAACCCGCCCATCATGCGCAGATCCTTGGTGTCCTCGTATTGGGAAATAAGACCCCTGATCCTGTGGATCAGCTCCTGCTGCTCCGCCGTCCAGGCCCGGGCCGCCAGACGCGACGTGGACCTGAGGACATTGACCGGCGGGTAGCGGCCCGCTTCTGCGATCTGGCGGTCGAGCACGATGTGCCCGTCCAGAAGGCCGCGAATGGCATCGGAGACCGGATCGTTATGATCGTCCCCGTCCACGAGCACGGAAAAGATCCCGGTGATCGAGCCTTCGCCGCTGCTTCCCGGTCCCGCCCGCTCGATCAGGCGCGCAAGATCGGCGAACACGCTGGGAGGATAGCCCCGCGCCACCGGCGGTTCGCCGGCCGCCAGCGCGACATCCCGGGCCGCGTGGGCGAACCGGGTTGCAGAATCCAGGATGAGCAGGACCTTGTGGCCCTGGCTGCGGAAGAATTCCGCGACGCTCATCGCAGTCTTCGGCGCCAGACGGCGCTGCATGGCGCTTTCGTCGCCCGTCGAGGCCACGACCACGGAATTGGCAAGCGTTTCGCCCAGAATATCCTCAATGAACTCGCGCACCTCGCGGCCGCGCTCGCCCACCAGGCCGACGATAACCGTATCGAAATCGCCGAAGCCCGCCAGCATGCCGAGCAGGGTGGACTTGCCCACACCGGAACCTGCGAAGATGCCGACGCGCTGCCCGACGCAGAGCGGCGTGAACAGATCGATGACCCGCACGCCGGTTTTCACGCTGTCGGAAATCTTGGCACGGTTCATGGCCGGCGGCGGCGCGCGGTCGAGCAGAAATGCCTCCACGCCATGGGCGAGAGGCCCTTCGCCGTCGATCGGGTCGCCGAGCGCGTTGATAATGCGGCCGCGCCAGCTCATGTCCGGGTGAATGGCGAGCCCGCCCATGACGGACGCGACACTGCCGATCCCGATATCCGTCACCCGCTCAAGCGGTTTGACAACGACGTCCTTCTGGTCGAGGCGGATGATCTCGCCCTGGCGGATGCCGGAGCGGCCCTCGAATTGAACGAGGTCGCCGAGACAGACGATGCGGGAAAGGCCCGACACCCGGATGGCTTCGGATGAAACCTGCGTCACCCGGCCGCTGAGCTTCACCGGGCCGATTTCGGTCTCCAGCGCCGACAGGGACGCGTGAACCTGATCAAGAGCGTTCAGATGCGGTGCGTTGGGCATGACGTTCCTGCAGCGCCTTCAAGACATCGAGCGGAAGATGGTTGGATTTGTGAGCGGCAAGACGTCCCAGCCCCTGCTCGTCCGGCAGATTGGGGTGAGGCTCCTTGGCCGCCGGCACGGCATCGACATAGGAAACCGACGACGCTTTCGTTCCGGCATCAGCCGCCATCGCATTGGGGCCGGCTTCCGGTGAACCCTGATCGTTCAGCAGACCGGCCAGGGAGACCGGTGCGCCCGGCGCTGCACCCACAGCCGCGACCGTTTCACCTAGCAGTGGCCTGGTCCCGGAGGCCCCCTGGTTGTCAGGCACGTCCGGCGCTTCGCCCGGTTTCAGAACAGGCTTTGGTGCAGGCACGGGCACATCGCCGGGTTCAGGCGTCCCGGCTGCCTGGAGGACGTCCGTGACGCCTGGAACGCCCGAGGCATCCGCAACTTGAAGATCCGCCGGCTGAACGCCTTCGGCTCCGCCGTTCAACCGGTCGCCGACCGCATTATAGGCCAGCATGGCGCCGAGCCCCACCGGGCCGCCGAGCGCGAAACCGTAAAGAGCGTTCCCCGCCTTGCGCGCATCGTCCGAAATCCGATCGTTGGTCACCGATCGATAGAGCTCGGCGATGCCGGGAATATGCTGCAGCGGATTGATCACATCGAGGAAGTCGCCGAAATTGAACTTGCCGTTTGCCTGGGCGGCCGTCGTAGCGGTGCGCCCGGTGCCCGAGCGGTTGTCCGGCGGTCCGGTCTGCACGTCCGGTGTCCGGCCGACGGCGGCAGTCAAGTCAACCGCGCTCACGACGTCGCTCCCAGTTCCTTGATGGCGTTTTCCTGGCTTTCGCCGCTGGCGTCGATCATCTTCGTGGCACCCTCGAACGCCCGGGAAATCATGATCAGTTTGATCATTTCCCGAACCGGGTTGATGTTCGCGCCTTCCACATAACCCTGCCGGATGCCGTTCTCGTCGAAGACCTGGACAGGGATCGCCGGGACGTCCGGGACGACGGCCGAATTGTCCTTCCGGGTCAGCTCGGCTTCGTTGGGGATCAGGAACAGTCCGATCTGTCCGACGATGCCGAGGTCGCCCTGGCTGATTTCACCCGACTGGGAGATCAGCGGCGGGCCGGCATCGGGATCGAGCGAGATGGCCTGTCCGCCTGTGCCGAGGATCGTCTGGCCGGTCAGCGTCTGAAGCGTGCCGTCCCGGGTAATCTGCAGGCGGCCGTCCCTGGTATAGGAGACCGTGCCGTTGACGTCCCGGATCGCGAACCAGGCGTCGCCTTCCACCGCCAGATCCAGGGGGCTGTCGGTCTTGTTCAGGCTGCCGGCCTGGCGAGAGATATATTTTTCGCCTCCCGTCGAGAAGCTCACCTTGTCCTGTCCGGCCTTCGAGACGAGTTCGGCGAACTTGACTTCGTCCGCCCGGTAACCCGCCGTGTTCATGTTCGCCACGTTGCGGGAGACGGTTTCCAGCCGGTTGGACAGGGCGACCTGCGCCGAAAGCGCGACATAGAGTGCGGACTGCATGGATCAAAAGCCTCCGAGGCGGAAATTCTGGATGCTGGAAAGAAGATCTTCGCTCATCTGCACGATGCCACTGCCGCCGCTATAGAGCGAAACCGTCGGCGACGTGCTGGACGGATAGCCGTTCTTGAGATCGTAGAGCGCTGAAAAGCGGCTGAGGAAATCGGACAGGTAGTCCTCGTCGCCGAACTTGTCGAAATCGAGCCGTTCCTCCAGATAGGCGGCCTGCTTGTCGATGTCCGACATGGCGAACTCGTCCGGAAGGCCGAGCGCGGTGTAAGCCGCTTCCGCCAGGGCCGGGTCGGCCAGAACGTCATAGGCGTTGGTGATGTCGGCTGCCTTGCGTTCGAAATAGAGCGCCAGGCGCACGCCCTGGTTCTGTTCGCCCTCGCGGACTTCCAGCGTCTGACGGAAAAACTTGTCGACGATACCGTCCTGCGTGCGGCTGAAGGAGGTCGTCGTCGTGCCGTAGCGCTCGAAATTGAAGGTTTCGGCGAAGGCCTTGTAGCGCGTGTCGACAAGCTGGTTGGCGAAGGCATCCGATTCCGAAACACCTTCTTCCAGCACTTTGCGGATGAAGGCCTTGGCGTAGATCATGTCCTCCAGCCCCATGGCCGTCATCGCGTAATTGAAGATACGGTCGTCCGCGAGGAAATCGTCGACCGATTTAATATTGCGGATGTTCTCGCGGTAATACTCGGTCTGGCGCTCGACCGTGGGGTCCGCTTCCACGATCTTCAGCGAACGCTCCATGTTCGTCCTGACGAGCTGCACCTGGGTCAATGTGTTGATCATGTCCTCATCCCCCAACGCGGGCAAAAGCATTGAGGGCACTGTCACGCGTGGAGCTTACGCCAGGCTGACTGGAACCGCCCGGCGAGCGAATGAGGGCAAATCAGCCTCCGCGTCAGCTTCGGACAAGTCTCGCCTCCTAGCGTCTTCCCAATCGCAGTCGAAATTCTCACCAGCCGGGAGCTGTCAGGTGACTATTCTAATTGGCCTCATCATTGCGGGCGCATCCCTCATCGGCGGTTTTGCCGCGCTCGGCGGCAAGGTTTCCGTCCTGTGGCAACCCTGGGAACTCGTCATTATCCTGGGCGTCGCCATCGGTGCCTTCGTCGTCGCGAACCCGATGAAAACGATCCGTGGAACGATCTTCGCCACCTCGGACGCCCTCAGGAACGCAGTGCCGAACAAGCGCGAATATCTCGACGTCCTGGCGCTGCTCTACGGGCTGATGCGCGAGCTGCGCGCCAAGGGGCGCAATCAGGTCGAACCGCATATCGAAGACCCGAACACGTCGCAGATCTTCCAGAAATACCCGTCGGTTCTGCGCAACGCCAGCCTGACGACCTTCATCTGCGACTATTTCCGGCTGATCATCGTCGGCAATGCCCGCGCCCATGAGATAGAGGCGCTGGTGGACGAGGAACTGCAGACGATCCACCGCGACCAGATGAAGCCGTTCCACGCCATGAGCAGCGTCGCGGACGCCCTGCCGGCAATCGGCATCATCGCGGCTGTCCTCGGCGTGATCAAGGCGATGGGCGCGATCGACCAGTCCCCGCAGCTGCTCGGCAGCCTGATCGGCGCCGCACTGGTGGGCACCTTCGTCGGCATCTTCTTCTCCTATTCGCTGTTCGGGCCGCTGGCCATGAAGATCAAGAACGTGCGTGAAAGCCGGCTCAGGACCTACATCGTCGTCAAGCAGACCCTGCTTGCCTTCATGAACGGCGCCGATCCGCAGATCGCGCTCGAACACGGCCGCAAGACCATCTCCGACTATGATCGCCCGACCATCGACGAGGTGGAAAACGAGACCATGAGCGCCGGTTCCGCCGACAACGTTCAGGACCTGCAGGGAGCCGCATAAGTCATGATCGAAGCAGCAACCGCAAATTCCGGTGGATCGAGTTCCGAACGGGCGATGATCGCCGACCGTCTGCTGGATGCGGCCGGGATCTCCGTCGACCGCCTGCCGATGCTTCCGGTGGTGTTCGACCGCATGGCCCGCCTGATGGCGGACGCCATGCGCCAGAAGTCCCCCTCGCCGTCCTATATCTCGGTCAGCTACGTGGAGAACAACCGCATCGGCGACGTTCTCGACGAGTTCGAATCCAACGCCCTGGTGGCGGTTCTCTATTCGCCCGAATGGGACGCCCGCGTCCTGGTCGGCTTCGACCGCGACTTCATCTTCACGCTGGTGGACGTTCTCTTCGGCGCCGACGGCACCGAGCCGCCCATCGACGACGAACGGCCGTTCTCCAACATCGAGACGCGCATCGCTCGGACCATGTTCGAGGTCGCATCGAAGGCGCTCGCGGAGTCCTTCGCTCCGATCGCGGAAACGACGCTGAAGATCGAACGCATCGAAAGCCGCATGGACTTCGCGGTCGTCGGCCGGCGCAACAACCCGGCCGTGGTCGCCCGTCTCCTGCAGCAGGCCATCGGCCGCGGCGGCGAGGTCTTCGTGGTCATGCCGCACTCCACGCTCAACCCGCTGCGCCAGCGCCTGTCTCAGGTTCTCTCCGGCGAGATGTCCAGCCGGGACAAGCAGTGGACCCAGCACTTCCACAACGAGATCCAGCGCACCGAAGTGAAGCTGGAGGCGATCCTGGAAGAACGCGAAATGACGCTCGGCGACCTGTCGACCCTCGAGGTCGGCCAGGTGATCGAGCTTCAGGCCACCGCCCGCACCCCGGTCACGCTCTCCTGCAACGACCAGCCGATCTTCACTTGCCAGCTCGGGCAGCTCGACGGCTCCTACACACTGCAAGTCGAAGAACTCATCCACGAGGAAGAAAAGGATCTTTTCGATGATCTCCGCAATCGTTGATGGTGTCCTCCTGATCGCGCTTGTCGCGACGACGGTCCGGATGCTTGTCATGCACCGGGAGCTGCGGCGTCTGGCGACATATCACGAGGACTACCAGCGTATTTTCGATCAGACCGTGCTGGCGCTCGACGGCATCGAGGTTTCCATCCAGGAAATCAACGTCAAGAGCGCCCAGATCCTCAACGCCCTCGGCAACCGCATGGACGACGCGCGCGAGCTGATCGCCGAGATCGACGGCCTGACCCGGGAAGCCAAGCGCCAGCAGTCGGTCCTGCGGGCGGAACTGAAGGAGCTTTCCAAGGCCACCGCCGTCTTCGAGACCTCCAAACGGTTCACGCCGGCAAAGGACGATCTGGAAATCTTCGAGGAACCGGATCACGTGAGCGTGCTGACCGGAGCAAGGAAGGACATCCCGGGCACGATCCACAGGGTCGAAGCACCTGCCCCGACCCCGGCGCGTGTCCACCGCATCGACAACCCGGCCGGAAGCCCGTTCCGCACCGTCTCCATGAACCAGAAGGATAAAATGTAATGTCCGACACGATTATCGATCACGTTGAGCCGGATGCGGCCCCGAAGACCAAACCGGCCGATGCCGCCAATTTCGCCAAGGTCGAGGCGCCGTCCAAGGATCAGATGGCGGCCACGATCGGCGACGACAAGAACCTGGACACGATCCTGGGCATTCCCGTCAATATTCAGGTCGTGCTCGGATCCGCGACGATGCTGGTCTCCAACCTCCTGAAACTCGGCCGGGGCGCAGTCATTCCGCTCAACCACCGGGTCGGCGAGCCCATCGACATCGTCGTCAACGGCCGGGTAATCGCCCGCGGCGAAGTGGTGGTCGTGGAGGACGACAACTCCCGCTTCGGGGTTTCGCTCACCGAAATCATCAGCTCTCAGGCCGGCGGCCTGGACCTCTGATCTCCGCGCCTAACCGATCCATCGCCACCGGTTTCCTCAGGAACGTTTGACAATGACGAGCACCGCCAACGCCGCAGCCGCCGTTACAGCCCCTCCCCCGGCCAGGCCACCGTCCCCTCCCGCACGCCGCCTGAACGGGGTGCAGCGGGTAGCGGCCCTTCTCCTGTCGCTCGGAAAGACGAGCTCGCAACGGCTGCTGAAGCATTTCGACCAGGAAGAGATCCGCATGATCACCGTTTCGGCGGCACAGCTCGGAACGGTGGCCTCGGAGGAACTCGACCGGCTGGCGGAGGAATTCATCGAGCAGTATTCCCACGGCACGACGCTTTACGGCTCCGCCAACGAAGTGGAGAAGATGCTCGAGGGCATCCTTCCGGACGACCAGCTCGCCGACATCATGTCGGACGTGCTCGGCAACTCCAACCGCTCCATCTGGGACCGGCTGACCACCGTCTCCGAAACCGTCTTCGCCAATTATCTGCTCAAGGAACACCCGCAGACCGCGGCGCTGATCCTGACCAAGATCAAGCCGAGCGCAGCCGCCAAGGTACTCGGCCAGATCAAGGGCGAGACGCGCAACCAGCTCGTGCGCCGCATGCTGTCGATCAAGGCCGTGGTTCCGGAAATCATGCGCGACGTGGAAAAGACCATGCACGAGGATTTCATGCTCAACCTGTCGGGCACGCTGGAAGCCGATTCCCACGCCCGCATGGCGGACATCCTCAACAAGATGGACCGCGAGCATATGGAAGACGCGCTGGAAAACCTCAACGAGGTCAAGCCGAAGACGGCGGAACTCCTGAAGGGCCTGCTGTTCACCTTCGACGACATCGTCAACCTCAACGCCCGGACCCGGATGGCGATCTTCGACCAGATACCGACCGACCGGATCGTGCTGGCGCTCAAGGGAACCACCGCCCAGTTCCGGGAGGTCATCCTGTCGTCGCTCACCTCGCGCGCGCGCCGCATCGCCGAACACGAGCTTGCGGCCGGCGAACCGGCCGCGCAGCGCGACGTTCTGGATGCCCGCAGCGCAATCACCAACCTGGCGCTGGAAATGGCCGGCCGGGGCGAGATCGAGCTCAATCCTAAACAGGATGAAGGAGCCTATTTTGCTTGACCGCCGCGTCGCCGGAAACGCGGCATAAAGCCAGGAGACGGATGGCCGAATGGCGGAAGAGACAGACAAGGACTCAAAAACAGAGGAACCGACCGAGAAGAAAATCCAGGACGCGATCGAAAAGGGCAACACCCCGGTGTCGAGAGAAGCACCGGTTCTTGCCACCTTCGTCGCGACCCTGCTGATCGGCAGTTTCGTAATAACGTCCGGGACGCGCCAGCTCGTCAGCACGCTGACGCATCTCCTGGACCTTTCGGGAGGAGTGAAACTTGGAAACAGCGCGGACGCATTGCAGCTCTCCCATGCGGTTTCGATCGAAACCGGCCTGTTCCTTGCCCCGGTCATTGCCCTGTTGTCCGTCGCCGGTCTCGCCTCGGCCTTCCTTCAGAACACCCCGCGCATCGTCTTCCACCGGATCAAGCCGGAGCTCTCGAAGCTGTCGCCGGCCAAAGGCTGGAACAGGATCTTCGGGGCCCAGGGCCTTGTTGAATTTCTCAAGGCGGTTTTCAAGTTCAGCACGGTCAGCGCCATCGTCTATGGCCAGTTCCGGGCGAATGAAGCGGGACTGATCAACGCCATGTTCACAGATCCCAGCGCCTTGCCGGAAACGATCCTGCAGATTTCCATGCGGTTGATCGCCGGCGTGTGCATCGTGACCATCCTTCTCGTGACCGTCGACGTGCTCTGGTCGCGCTCGCACTGGCGAAAGAACCTGCGCATGAGCAAGCAGGAAATCAAGGACGAGCACAAGCAGGCGGAAGGCGACCCGATCGTCAAGGCCCGCCAGCGCTCGCTCGCCCGCGACAGGGCGCGCAACAGGATGATCGCCGCCGTTCCGCAGGCCACCCTGGTCATCGCCAATCCGACCCACTTCGCCGTCGCGCTGCGCTACGACTCGGACCAGAGCCCCGCCCCGGTTGTGGTCGCCAAGGGCCAGGACCTGATCGCGCTGAAGATCCGCGAGATCGCGGAAACCAACAACATTCCGGTGATCGAGGACCGCCAACTGGCGCGCTCGCTTTACGCGGCGACCGAAGTCGAGCGGATGATACCACCAGAATTCTACAGGGCGGTTGCGGAAATCATTTGCTACGTGTACTCACGCCAGTCGAAAACTGCTGTATAAATTAATGTGGCAAAGGAGCATTCGTTTGGGTCACGACGCAGGAAAACGGATCGATCGGCGGGGCGCCGCGCACAGAGCCAACGCGGCCACGCGCCGCTATGCCGCCCGCGGCCTGGTTTCCCTGCATCCCGGATCCGGACCGGCCGCTCCCCGCTCCGTTCTGCTGGAGGCAAGGTGAATGCACGATCTCCCCGAAGGCCACGGAAACAAATCCTCCGCCCTTTCCAGAGACCGGCAGCGCCAGGAAGCGATCGCATCCGCCCTTGCGGACTTCATCGAGGACCTGAAGCTCGTCGACGTGGTCGATTTCATCGCCTATATCCGCACCGACCAGCACGGCAACATCGAGGAGCTGATCAAGACCTCGGCCGAACTGTTCTTCAAGGACGGCAGCCTGCGCTACTCCATGGCCGCCCAGGCGGAGGTCGAATGGGACGAGACGCCCAAGATCTCGCTCGACCTGGAGTTCTTCAACAAGGGCGTGTGGATCTACTTCACCGCCGTCCTCGCCTCCCCCGACAACGCGGTCAACGTCTCCTATGTCGAAGTCCCGGACGCCGCCGGCGACCGGGCCAAGGAAACGGAGCTGCTACTGGAGGCGTTGAAGGATGCGCGGCTGAGATAGGATTTACTCCATCGCCACAGCACTTGAAATTCAAACGAAGAGATCTTTCATGGGACTACTTTTTTTTAAAAAAAAGAGAACTCTACTAGAGTTGGGGTTTCATTCAAAACCTGACACTAGGCAAGAGTATCGGGCTGTTTGTCCCGTAATTTGTCTAAGAATCCACGGATAATAGTATTAAACTCGTCAATTTCACTGACAAGTTTTTCAAATCGCGGCTTATCGACCAATTCACCCATAGTGATACAACTATTTAAGTCGCTTCTAAAATAACCGCGTATCGTCCTCTTTCCTTTTGCAATTTCAGATAGAATCATCCTATCTGAATAACGGACATTTTCTTTATCGGAGATATATTCCTCGATTTCTTCGTTGAGAAACATATTCACCCTTGGTCCATCTTGAACGAATTGAAGCAACTTTTGACTATCGGATTTGATAACTACATTTGTCTCAGCAATTCTCCGCAAAACAGGCATAATTCCATCGTCGTCAAACTGCAAATACTCTAATATGTTTATTAGATTTTGCCGTCTTTTTACAACTTTTTCTGCGTTGTTATTTTTGGACGCGTCCCATGCAAATTGAACCACCTGCAGGGCAAGTTGTAACCATCCTACCTCTATCACCATTTCGAAAACTCCTTGCCGGATGACTATTATTTCTAGGCACTATGTCATCCAAAACCTAGCGGTTTCCATCCTGCAACCGACGAAAATTAATTCAAATACCATTTCGTTTTTGAGTAAACAGGCTTAGATATTGAGCAACCACAGCTTATGTCTCATAATTGCAACTAGCTCAAAAAAAGTCCACCAGTCGGTTCGACTGCAGCCTCTCTGTTTGTCGCAGACATCATCTAGACTCCTTTACTGTTTGAGACAGCGGCGAACACTCTAATACTTTGGCTACGCCTTATCTATGCGGGTCGCCGAATCATTCCAAATGCACTACTTCTCAAAAGTGTAATACTTGGTCCACCAAAACAGAAAAAATTATTTTGCAGTTTTATAATAATAAAAAATAATACCTCACTTAAGATAAATTATAAACTTAGTATTTTTGCGTTCAAATAGAAATTAAATAACCGCACACAAAAAATTAATCAGTAAATTTGCTCAACTCTATGGTAAAAATGCATTTTTCTCTAAATTTTCTTGAAATCAAAAAAACGGCGCCCGCATGAAGCGGAGCGCCGATGCCTGGGAGGCGGCAGGGGATAAGACCGGGCGGGCCGTCAGTGGCTCACGACGTCGTCCTTGTCGAAATAGTTCAGCTCCTCGACAAGAACGTCCTGGATCACCTTCTTGCCCATGCGGGCGTTGGTTTTCTGCTTCAGGTCCTCGGTGAACTTGTCCAGGTCGTAGCGTTCCAGGTTCTTGAAATCGAGTTCCTTGTCCGAGTAGAGCACCCGGAAGGCCTCGTCGATCAGGAAGGGATGCGGCGGCACCGGCAGGCGCTGCAGGACCTCGCCGTCGGCGGTGAACACCAGCTTGGCGACCACGTAACCCTGCAGGGCGCCCTCGAACAGGATCGGAACGTTGACCGGGTTGACCGTCTCGTAGTCGAGCCCAACGAAGGCGACTTCGTCGCCGTTGCCGATCCGCTTCTGGGAGGCGATATACTGAGCCGTCGCATATCCGGAGGCGAGCATCGTGGCCGCCATCCAGACACCGGCAATCAGCAGTCGGATCATCGGGCCGGCTCCGGAAACGGCGCCTGGTAGGTGCCGTCGGAATCGAGGTCGATCATCGTTCTCGACATCGTCTGCACCACCTCGGAGACCGCGTTCATGTGCAGCGTGAGAAGATTGACGTTCTCTTCCAGGACCTCCTTGAACTCCGCGAGATCCGCTTTCAGATCCGTGGAGAAGGATGCCGGCGGCACGGCGGCGCGCGCGCGCGTCAGGTCCAGAAGCGCCTGGCTCTTGGAATATTCGAACGGCTTGAGATCGGAGGTCGGGTTGGCCCGAAGCGCCCGGGTCTCGTCGCGGACGGCGTCGATGGCACGCCGGACGGCAACCACGAGCGGTGCGGAAAGCACCGGATTGGGAGTATGGTCCTGAACGGCAATATCCTGTCCGGCGTCCATTATGCTTTCACTCCGTGCTGGTTGAGGGTGTCGGATAACATGTCGGCTATGCCCACGCCGCCGCTGGCGGCCAACTGGTTGGCGACCTGCTCGGCAAGCATCGATTTCCAGATCTCGCCCGTGGCCCCCTCGCCGAACACGGTTTCCGCGTTCTCCGGCAGCATGGTTTCCACGAACTGGCTGAGGATCATGGCCTCGAACTTCTCGGCCGGCGATTTTTCCGCCGCTGCCACGCCCGAGGCCTTAGCGCTATAACGGGTGAAGGCCGTTTCCGCGCGGTTGGAGGCGTCTGAAAAGGCAAGCTCGAAACCGGCCCCGGAGCCCGAAACGGCAATCGATCTCAGCCGATTGGTCGCGTCCTGAAGGCTGACCGGGTCGGCGGCCTTGGCAACATCCAGGATCAGGTCGGACGGGGGTGAAATCGCCATGAGACGGCTCCTTGGTCGAAACTTGGTGCAAACAAGGCCCGGCAGGTGACAGGGCAAGGCAAAGCAGGGAAGCTTTTACCGGGCCTTGTTTGCAGGTCCCGTTCTATCCTCCCCAGCTTGCGGGAGGCTTGCGTCGTGCTTTCCAGGTGGCAATCGGACAAGGAAGTGTCTCCCCCTCCTCCACAGAAACCCCGCCGCGACGTCATTCCAGACAAGTGCAGCGAAGACTGCACGCAGATCTGGAATCTAGACATCAGCATGAGCGAAGCGAATACTTTGCTGTTTCAGAACCGGCCGCGCTTTCAGCGCGAAATATGTCTGGCAACTGTGTTTGTTGTCTCATGGAGCATAAGGTTTTTGGTCTCTG